>MCNE01000025.1_pt1 | contig 81995 bp, 60 predicted proteins | sample 778201 | NCBI WGS metagenome assembly MCNE01 (sample SAMN04296813, study PRJNA304217) | bioreactor metagenome | isolation source: sewage enriched with benzalkonium chloride | place: Turkey: Istanbul urban wastewater treatment plant | reverse complement strand
GGCTGTTCCTCCTCGGCAGTGCACCCGCCCCAGGCGGTTGGCCAGGGGCCGGAGCTGGCGGTGGAGGTAACGCCGCAGCTGATTGCCAGCAGTGAGCAGGAATGGCCGGTGGTCAGTGTCAACGGCACCCTGATCGAGCCCCAGGCCATGGCCCAGGAGCTGCAATACCATCCGGCGGCCGATCGCCAGGAGGCGGTGTTCCTGGCCGCCCGGGCGCTGGTGATCCGCGAGCTGTTGCAGCAACGGATCGCCGAGCTGGGCCTTGGGGCCCGGCTCGGTGCCGGGGAGAACCAGGAGGAGGCGGCCACCCGCTTGCTCCTGGAACATGAAGTGCAGGTGCCCGAATGTGACGAGGCCAGCTGCCAGCGCTATTACGCCAGCAACCGCGGGCGCTTCCACAGCGCGCCGCTGCTGGCGGTGCGGCATATCCTGCTCGAGTGCGCCCCGGACGATGCCCAGGCGCGGGCCCAGGCCTTCACCCAGGCGCAGATTCTCTGCGAGCGGCTTGTGCAGTTCCCCGGGCAGTTCGCCGAGCTGGCGCGCAAGTACTCGGCCTGTCCGTCCAAGGAGCAGGGCGGCGAGTTGGGGCAGATCAGCAAGGGCCAGACCGTGCCGGAGCTGGAGCGCCAGTTGTTCACCCAGGGCCAGGGCCTGGTGGCCAAGCCTTTGGAGAGTCGTTATGGCTGGCACGTGCTGAGCGTCGACCAGCGGATCGAGGGCCAGCCCTTGCCCTACGAGGCGGTGGCCACGGCGATCCGCACCCAGCTGCAGCAGGGGGTGTGGCAGAAGGCGGTGGTGCAGTACCTGCAGACCCTGGTGGGCGCCGCGGACATCCGCGGGATCCGCCTGCAGGGTGCCGATTCGCCGCTGGTGCAATAGGAGCAGGAGCATGGGCAAGCTGATGCAGGATGGCTTCGGGCGGCAGATCGACTACCTGCGCCTGTCGGTGACCGATCGCTGCGATTTGCGTTGTGTCTATTGCATGGCCAGCGACATGACGTTCCTGCCGCGCCAGCAGGTGCTGACCCTGGAGGAATTGCTGCGCCTGGCCACGCTGTTCGTCGGCCAGGGCGTGCGCAAGATCCGCCTGACCGGCGGCGAACCGCTGGTGCGCCCGGGGATCGTCGAGCTGTGCCGGCAGATCGCGGCCTTGCCGGGCCTGCGGGAGTTGGTGATGACCACCAACGGCACGCAGTTGCAGCGCCTGGCCCGGCCCCTGGCCGACGCCGGGGTGCGCCGGCTGAATATCAGCCTGGACAGCCTGGACGGCCAGCGCTTTCGGGCCATCACCCGCAACGGTGACCTGGACCAGGTGCTGCGCGGTATCGAGGCCGCGCGGCAGGCCGGCTTCGAAGGCATCAAGCTCAACTGCGTGGTGATGCAGGGGCGCAATTTCGACGAGGTGCCGGCGCTGCTGCAATACGCCATCGACCAGGGCATCGATATCACCTTCATCGAGGAAATGCCCCTGGGGGAGGTGGGGCGCTCGCGGGGCGAGGCGTTCTGTGCCAGCGACCAGGTGCGGCGACTGATCGCCAGCCGCCATGCCTTGCTCGACAGCGCCGAGAACAGCGGCGGCCCGGCGCGCTACATGCGCCTGGTGGAGCATCCGCGAACCCGCGTCGGTTTCATTTCACCCAACAGCCACAACTTCTGCGCCACCTGCAACCGGGTGCGCCTGACCGTCGAGGGCAAGCTGTTGCTGTGCCTGGGCCAGGAAGACTCCCTGGACTTGCGCGGCCTGCTGCGCCGCTATCCGCTGGACGATGCGCCGCTGATCGACGCCCTGCAACAGGCGTTGCGGCGCAAGCCGCTGCGCCATGACTTCGATCCCCAGGGCGCGGTGCAACTGGTGCGCTTCATGAACATGAGCGGGGGCTGACGCGCCATTTGCCGCCAAGCCTTCCATCCCGCAGAACCTTGCGAAACGTGTTGCCTGCCCGGCGAGTCCTGCGGCCTCGTACGCAACCTCGCGCTGCTCGGCAGCGGCTACAGGGTTTGATGTTGGGCAGTCGCCGGGGAGCGGAAAAATACTTGATCACGATCAATGGCAATCAATCTCATGCTCCGTAATATCCCTGCATCTTGTGTTTTGAGATTCCAAAACACCTATATGTAGTGTCAGGAGGGTGAATGCACAGCACACTGATCGAAGTGGGGCACAACCGGCTGCACAAGCGCGATGGCAGCCTGGTGGCCTTTGACGCGGACAAGATCCGCCAGGCGCTGATCGCTGCCGGCAAGGCCACTGGCGAGTACGCCGAAGCCGAAAGCGAAGGCCTTTTGGCGGCGGTCCTGGCCCACCTGGAAGGGTGTCCGCAGCTGCATGTGGAGCAGATCCAGGACCGGGTCGAACGGGTGCTGATGGACGCCGGGCACTTCCTCTCGCTACGCGCTTACATCGTCTACCGCGAACAGCACGGGCGCCTGCGCCGCGATCGCAAGACCCTGGTAGAGGTGGCGGCCTCGATGAACGAGTACCTGGACCGCCAGGACTGGCGGGTCCAGGCCAATGCCAACCAGGGTTATTCCCTGGGCGGGCTGATCCTCAATGTATCCGGCAAGGTCACCGCCAACTACTGGCTCGACGAGGTCTACAGCGAAGCCATCGGCCGCGCCCACCGCGAGGCCGACCTGCACATCCACGACCTGGACATGCTTGCCGGCTATTGCGCCGGCTGGTCCCTGCGCACCCTGTTGCACGAGGGCCTCAACGGCGTGCCGGGGCGGGTCGAGGCAGCGCCGCCCAAGCACCTGGGCAGCGCCCTGGGGCAGATGGTCAACTTCCTTGGCACCTTGCAGAACGAATGGGCCGGGGCCCAGGCCTTCAGTTCCTTCGATACCTATCTTGCGCCCTATGTGCGCAAGGACCGGCTGGGTTTCGAAGAGGTGCGCCAGGCCATCCAGGAGTTCATCTACAACCTCAACGTACCGTCGCGCTGGGGAACCCAGACCCCCTTCACCAACCTGACCTTCGACTGGGTATGCCCGCAGGATCTGCGCGAGCAGATCCCGGTGATCGGCGGGGAGGAAATGCCTTTCGCCTATGGCGAGCTGCAAGCCGAAATGGACCTGATCAACCGCGCCTATATCGAGGTCATGCAGGCCGGCGACGCCAAGGGCCGGGTGTTCACCTTCCCGATTCCCACCTACAACATCACCCATGACTTTCCCTGGGACAGCGACAACGCCGAGCGGCTGTTCCAGATGACCGCCCGCTATGGCTTGCCGTACTTCCAGAACTTCCTCAATTCGGACATGCAACCCAACCAGGTGCGCTCCATGTGCTGCCGCCTGCAACTGGACGTGCGCGAGCTGCTCAAGCGCGGCGGCGGGCTGTTCGGCTCGGCGGAGCAGACCGGCTCCCTGGGCGTGGTGACCCTCAACTGCGCGCGCCTGGGCTACCTGTACAAGGGCGATGCCAGCGGCTTGCTGCGGCGCCTGGACCTGCTCATGGAACTGGCCATGGAGAGCCTGGAGGTCAAGCGCAAGGTCATCCAGCACCACATGGACGCCGGCCTGTATCCCTACACCAAGCGCTACCTGGGCACCTTGCGCAATCACTTCTCCACCATCGGCGTCAACGGCCTGCACGAGATGCTGCGCAACTTCAGCGACGACCAGATGGGCCTGCACACCGCCCAGGGCCGGCGCTTCGCCCTGAACCTGCTGGACCATGTGCGCGCCACCCTGGTGCGCTTCCAGGAAGAGACCGGGCATTTGTACAACCTCGAAGCCACGCCGGCCGAGGGCACCACCTACCGTTTCGCCAAGGAGGATCGCAAGCGCTTCCCCGGCATCCTCCAGGCCGGCTGCCATGAGGCGCCGTACTACACCAACTCCTCGCAGCTGCCGGTGGGCTACACCGACGATCCGTTCGAGGCCCTGGAACTGCAGGACGAGCTGCAATGCAAGTACACCGGCGGCACGGTGCTGCACCTGTACATGGCCGAGCGGATTTCCTCGGCCCAGGCCTGCAAGCAACTGGTGCGCCGGGCGCTGGAGCGGTTCCGCCTGCCATACCTGACGATCACCCCGACCTTCTCCATCTGCCCGGTACACGGCTACCTGGATGGCGAGCACGAGTTCTGCCCGAAATGCGATGAGGCCCTGTTGCTGGCGCAGCGCCAGGGCAGCCTGCACTGAGCCACTTTCCCTGAAGACCAAGGAGTTTCTCCCATGACTGCACAAGCCAACCTGCCTACCGCCCAACGCCAGCGCTGCGAAGTCTGGACTCGAGTGATGGGCTACCATCGTCCGGTCGCCGCGTTCAATCCCGGCAAACAGTCCGAGCATCGCGAGCGCCTGCACTTCAACGAACGCGCGGCCACGGCCACTCACCCTTGAACCGAGCACTACGGGTCGGGGGCCTGGTGCCCCTGACCACCCTCGACTACCCGGGGCGGCTGGCCTGCGTGCTGTTCTGCCAGGGCTGCGCCTGGCGCTGCCGCTACTGCCACAACCCGCAACTGATCCCGCCCCGAGGCCTCGATGAGCGTCCCTGGGAGCAGGTCCTGGAATTCCTCCGGCGCCGCCAGGGGCTGCTGGAAGCGGTGGTGTTCAGTGGTGGTGAGCCGACCTTGCAGGAGGGGTTGCCGGACGCCATGGCCCAGGTCCGGGAGCTGGGCTTCGCCGTGGGCCTGCACAGCGCCGGGATCAAGCCCGAAGCCCTGGCCCGGGCCTTGCCATTGGCCGATTGGGTGGGTTTCGACGTCAAGTCCCTGGCCGAGGATTGCCAGGCCATCACCGGCGTGCGCGGCAGTGGCGCGGCCAACTGGCGCAGCCTGGAATACCTGCTGCAAAGTGGCGTGGACTACGAATGCCGGACCACGGTGCACTGGCACCTGGTCGATCCGGCCAGGCTCATGCTCCTGGCCGAACGCCTGCGACAGCGTGGCGTCGAACGCTTCGTCGTGCAGTGGGTACGCACTGCCCGGATGCTCGATGAGGACCTGCCCCCTGCAATGCCCCAAGGCCGGTTGCCCGACTTGTGGGCTGCCCTGGGCGAACTGTTCCCCGACTTCGAGCTGCGTATGTAGCCGGTCCGGCCCACTTGGCCGCTCAGGCAGTTGGCCGGCGCCAGGTTTCGAAACCATCCAGCAGCAGGCCGAGGCCGGCTTCGAAGGTGTTGCCGCTATTGACCTGGACAAAGTGCGTGCCGAGAAAGGCAGCGCCCGGGTAGTCGCCTGCGGACCTGGCCAGGTAGCCGCTGATGAAATCGCCATGGGCTTGTGGCGCCTGGTGGTTTTCCTTTTCCGCGGCGATCACCGAGATGAACAGCAGCAACAGGTGATAGGCCATGGCGGCGAAGGGCTGGGGCAGGGCGGCCTGTTCGAGGATCCGGCCGATGTGATCGAAGTAGGCCAGGCCATAGTCGATCTCGCCCGGCTGCACGCGCTGGAACAGGCGGAACTTGTTCTCGGTGAGAATGTAGGTCGCCAGGCCCGGCCAGCGTTCGAGGATCGCCAGCGACGAGTGGGCGAAGGCCTCGATGTCCTGGCGCCAGTGGCCGGTGATCGGCGGCAGTTGTTGCAGGCGCTCCTTGAATGCGGCGTTGATCACCGCGCTGATCAGCTCGTCGCGATTGCCCAGGTGATAGTGGACCATGCCGGCAGCGACCCCCAGTTCCTTGCCGATCCTGACCATGCTGACTTCCGCCAGGGATTCGCCCTGGGCGATGCCGATGGCGCAGTTGATCATGGCCTCGCGCGAGACGTCCTGGTCGCCCTTGGGACGACGTCCCGAACGTTTGCGAGGGGCGGCCTTGGCGGTGACGGGGGAGGCGGGTTTCTCAGACATCCAGATGTCCCATGGGCTAATTGACAGGCTCTCAGATTAGCATCTAGCTTTTGCCGGGTTCAAATTGAGGATCTGTCAATTATGCCGCCCACTTCCCTCGATCCCTGCCTGCTGCGCAGCCTGGACCTCAACGCCCTGGTGGCCTTCGTCGCGGTCTACCGCGAGCGCAACGTCTCCCGCGCGGCGCACTGCCTGGGCCTGACCCAGCCCGCGGTGAGCAATGTGCTGGGCAAGTTGCGCCGGCGCTTCAACGATCCGCTGTTCCTGCGCGCAGGCCGACAACTGGCGCCCACCCCCTTGGCGACCCGCCTGGCCGAGGACCTGCAACCGGCGCTCGGGGCGCTGGAGGCCGTGTTGGCCGGCTATCCGCAAGCGCCTTCGGGCGAGGGCGGGAAATTTTTTCAGGGCTATAATTGACACTATCTCAATTGTTGTTCTAGTCTGGCTTCAGGTTTAATTGAGTGCATCTCAATTATTGCTTGTAAGCGATCCTTCGGGATCTGGCAGGAGGGCCCGTCGTGGCTAATCCCAACAACAAGAAAGTCGCAGTGACCGCCGGTCTGCGTGGTGCATCCTGGAGTGCCCAGCGCATGCTCGAGCCGTATCGATCCACCCCGTACCCGTTGCTGACCGAGGACGGCCAAGGCGCCCTGGGCATGCTGTTTTCCCGGGGTGGCGAGCGCAAGGTGCTGTTCATCATGCATCCTCGCGAGCTGGTGCTGACCCACTACCTGGTGCCCGATGCCCTGGATGCGGGCTGGGCCTGCTGGGTCCAGGGCGCGCGCTCGATCGGCAACGACCTGCGCCTGGAGCACGAGTTCGCGCTCTACGATGTCGCCGCCGGCATGCGTCACCTGCGGGCGCAGGGTTTCGAGACCATCGTGCTGCTGGGCAATTCGGGGGGCGCCGGGCTGTTTGCCTTCTACAACCAGCAGGCCCTGTGCGCTCCCGCACAGCGCATCAGCCATACCCCCGCCGGGCGGCCCACCCGTTTCGCCAGTGCCGACCTGCCCGCGGCGGACGGCATCGTCCTGGTGTCGCCGCATCCGGGCCAGGGCATCTTGCTGATGAATGCCCTGGACCCCTCGGTCACCGATGAGCTGGACCCGTTCTCGGTGGATCCTCGGCTGGACCCGTTCAGCGCCGCCAATGGCTTTTGCGCACCGCCGGACAGCTCGCGCTACAGCGCCGAGTTCATCGAGCGTTATCGCGCCGCGCAGCGCCAGCGGGTCGCCCGTATCGATACCTTCGCCCGGCACCTGGTCGAACAACGCCAGGCCGCGCGTGAACGCCTCAAGAACGGCGGCTCGCGCCAGGACAAGGCCGTGGCCAGCCATGGCCCGATCTTCCAGGTGTGGCGCACCGATGCCGACCTGCGCTGCTGGGATACCAGCCTCGACCCGTCCGACCGCTATGTCGGCTCCCTGTGGGGCAGCGACCCGTTTATTTCCAACCTGGGCAGCGTCAGCTTTGCCCGCACGGTGACCCCGGAGTCGTGGCTGTCGACCTGGTCCGGGTTGTCCTCGAACGCTTCGCTGGCCAAGTGCGCCGGGGCCATGGAGCAGCCCCTGCTGCTGATCGAGTACAGCGGTGACAACTGCGTATTCCCCGGCGACGCCGACGCCATCTACGACGCCATTCCAGCATCCAGCAAGGAGCGCCAGCGGGTGCGCGGCAACCATCACGGCCAGGCCCTGGAGGAGGGCGAGACCAGCGGCCAGATCCTCGCCGGCAGGCATTTGCAACGGTGGCTCCAAGACCACTTCTAGACGACCAAGAGCCTGAACGGCCAAGCATCCTAACGATCAAGAGCGTGCAGTCATGACAATTACAACAACTCAAGCCTCTTTCTCCACTGCCTCGGATACCCGCGGCGAACCCCTGCGCCACGTCGCCGCGCCGATTCCCGGGGTGGTCTATCCGCCCCAGGGCGAGCTCGAGCGCTACCTGCGTGAAGGGGTGCTCGGTTTCCAGACCCTGGTCGATGGTTTTGCCGCCATCGTCCGCCAGTACCCGGACAACGTCGCGCTGCTCGGCCCCGGGCTGCGCATCACCTATCGCGAGCTGGACCAGCGCTCCACCCGCCTGGCGGGGGCCTTCCTGCAGCAGGGCCTGCAACCGCTGGACCCGGTGGTGTTCCAGCTGCGCGACAGCGAGCAGCTGGTGATCGCCTTCCTCGCCTGCCTCAAGGCCGGGTTGATCCCGATCTGCACCCTGGCGGCGCACCGCGAGCGCGAGATCGGCTACCTGGCCAACCTGGCCGAGGCCAAGCTGCATATCGTCCAGGGCGATGACGCCAAGTTCGACAGCGTCGGTTTCGCCCGCAAGATGCGCGAAGCCACGCCGTCGTTGCAGTTGATCATGCAGGTCCGGGGCCCGGCCCAGGACGGCGTGCTGCACCAGGATGCGCTGGTGGACGGCATCGACCTGGCCAGTGCCGAAGCGCTGTTGCAAGGCGTGCGCCTGGACCCGTTCCAGGTGGCGGTCTACCAGTTGTCCGGCGGCACCACCGGGGTGCCGAAGATCATCCCGCGCTTTCACAACGAGTACCTGTACAACATGCGCGCCGTGGCCCAGTGGCTCGATTACCGGGCTGACGACGTGCTGTTCATGCCGCAACCGATGGTGCACAACCTCAACATGGGTTGCTGCTTCGGGCCGTTCCTGATGACCGGCGGCACCATCACCGTGACCCCCGACCTGCAGCCGGAAACCCTGATTGCGTTGATCGCCTCGACCAGGCCGACCTGGCTGATGCTTGGCGGGCCGATCATCGCCCGCCTGGAATCGGCGATCCAGGATGGCCGGGTCGACCTGGGCAATGCCCGGGGCGTGCTGGTGGCCAACAGCGCCGCCAAGTTGCAGAAGCTGCTGGGGGTGCGGACCCACAATGTGTTCGGCATCACCGAAGGCGTGATCATGTTCGGCCACCGCGAAGACGGGGCCGAGGCCCACGACACTACCAATGGCCGGCCAGTCTCGGCCTTCGACGACATCCGCATCCTGGTGCCCGGCACCGAGCAGGACGCCAAGCCCGGCGAGATCGGCGAACCGGCGTTCAAGGGGCCGTACACCATCCACGGCTATTTCCGTGCCGAGGAGCGCAACCGCGAAACCTTCACCCGCGACGGTTACTACCGCTCCGGCGACCTGATGTACACCAAGGTCCTGGAGGGCAAGACCTACTTCGTGTTCTGCGGCCGCCTGAAGGACCTGGTCAGCCGCGGTGGCGAAAAGATCAATTGCGAGGAAGTCGAACTGGCGGTCGCCGGGCATCCGGCCGTCGCTGCGGTGGCGGCCGTGGGTTACCCATGCCCGGTATTCGATGAGCGCCTGTGCGCCGCCCTGGTGCTGCGCGACGGTTTCGCCGCGCCCACGGTCGCCGAGCTGGGCGCCTTCCTCGAGGACTACGGCCTGGCCAAGTTCAAGTGGCCGGAGCGCATCGAAGTGCTGGAGGCCTTCCCGCTGACCGCCTCCGGCAAGCTCAGCAAGGAAAAACTGCGCGAGCAGGTCAAGGCCAACGTGCTGCATGAAAAGGCCAAGCAAGCGAACTGACAGACCGTTCAAAGGAGTACCGAAAATGGCAAACCAGCCCGTTCTCAAAGGCGTCCACCACAGTGCCAGGCCCACCTGGAAACTTCGTGAGACCGTGGAGTTCTACCGCGACAAATTGGGGCTGCCGCTGGTTCATGCGATCTCGGCCCGTGGTTGGGGACCGTCCAACCACCCCGATTTCCTGCACTTTTTCTTCGACAGCGGCCAGCACAGCACCATCGCGTTCTTCTACTACATCAACACCGAGCAGCCGGACTACACCCAGCCCGTAGCGGACTACCGCTACGAGGCCACCCACACCGCCTGGCGCGTCGACAGCCGCGAGGAGTTGCTGGCCTGGCGCGAGCGCCTGGAGAGCCAGGGCATCGCGTTGATCTTCCAGATTCGCCACGAGCTGATCGAGTCGATCTACTTCAACGACCCGAATGGCTACTACCTGGAGATCACCATCCAGGAGCGGCCGATGGACGCCCTGGACGCCGAGGATGCCACCCGCACCCTGGAAGCGGCCATGGCCCTGGAAGACGGCCTGCAGGCCGGTGGCGGTGCATTCACCAGCATCGACCAGGTATGGCGGGCCAAGGCCAGGGCCATCGATCCCGGGGCCGACGACGAGCTGGCCTTGTACGTGCTCGATGCGCCGGAGTTCTCGCCGTTGGTGCAAGCGGCGCAGCAGGCCAGCGGCGTGCACCTGGAAAAGCTCGGCAACGGCTACTGGAAGATCACCACCGAAGACGCCCTGGTGTTCGAGCGCAAGCAGCTGGGCTTTGTGCCGGCCTTGTGGAACGCCGCGTTGACCGGTGGCTTCGTTGGCCAGGTGAGTGAATTCGACCGTTATCGGTTGCAGATCAGCCGGGGAGAGCAGTGATGAAGATCGCGATTGTCGGTGGCGGCCCTTCGGGGCTCTACCTGGGCTTGCTGCTCAAGCGCGGCGCGCCGGACTGGCAAGTGGAAGTGGTGGAGCAGAACGCGGCGGACGCGACCTTCGGTTTTGGCGTGGTGCTGGCCGACAGCGGGCTGCAGCAACTGCGCGAGGCCGACGAGGCGTCCTATGATGCCCTGTGTGCCGCCACCAAGCAGCACGAGCACCAAGTGATCGTGCAGGCGGAAACTGCCATCGATATCCGCCTGCCGGTCAAGGGCGGGGCCATTCCACGCCTGACCCTGTTGCAGATCCTCGAGCAGCAAGCCGAAGCCGCGGGAGTGCGAGTGCATTACCGCGAACGCCTGGAAAGCCTCGCCGACCTGGCCCGCCTGGGGCTGGACGACGCCGATGTGGTGGTGGGCGCCGACGGTATCAACTCGGTGGTGCGCCGGGCCTTCGAGGACGGTTTCGGCACCACCAGCAGCACCCTGGGCAACCACTTCGCCTGGTACGGCACGCCCAAGGTGTTCGACGCCTCGGCGCTGGTGTTCCGCAAGTATGGCGGCGGGCATTTCGTGGCCCATTACTACGCCTACAGCGACACCATGAGCACCTTCGTCGCCGAGTGCGACGACGCTACCTGGCAGCGCCTGGACCTGGGCAGCCTCAGCGACGGCCAGCGCCAGGCGCTGATGGAAAAGATCTTCGCCCCCGAGTTGCAAGGCGCGCCGTTGCTCGACGGTGGCGCCCGGGTGGTCTGGCGCCAGTTCCCGGTGATCCGCAATGCCCACTGGACCCATGGCCGTCATGTGCTGGTGGGCGATGCCCTGGCCAGCGCGCATTTCTCCATTGGTTCGGGCACGCGCATCGCCATGAACGACTCCATTGCCCTGGCCCGGGCGCTGCTCGATTGCAGCGGCGATGCCCTGGCTGGCCTCGCGGCCTACGAGCAGGGCCACAAGCCCAGCAAGCAGAAGCTGATCCGCGCCTCGGAGCGCTCCTACCTGTGGTACGAGGACATGGCGCGCTGGATGGACGACTACAGCGCCGAGCAATTCGTCTACCAGTTCATGACCCGCACCGGCCGCGTGGATGACCAGCGCCTGCGCCGCGAATACCCGGAACTGATGGCGCGCCTGGGTCGTGTCGGGAGCCCGGCATGAACGAGAGTGTCGAGATGGTCGTCGACCATCAGCCGTTCACGGTGCGGCGCACGGTGCGCTGGATCGATTGCGACCCGGCGGGAGTGGCCTTCACCGGGCGTTTCAGCGAGTACCTGATCGGTGCCGTCATGCACTTCTACCGGCATATCGGCTGGGGCCCGGGGGCCAAGGGCGAGGCCAATGTCGGCCTGCCTTGCAAGCACATGGCGCTGACCTTCCACGTGAGCCTGCCGCCGGAAACCACGGTGGACATCGTGATCCGGGTCGGGGCGATTCGCGAGCGCAGCTTCGACCTCTTGGCCCATGCCCGGCTGGCGGACGGGCGCCTGGCCTTCGAAGGCGTGTTCGCGCCGATCTGCATCGAGCCACGGGAGCGCCGTGGGGTGCCCATCCCGCCTGCCCTGCGAGACATCCTGCAGTTCCACCACATCACTGATGAAGGGGGCCGCCCATGAACGCGACCTATCGAATTGGCCAGATCGTGCCCAGCTCCAACACCACGATGGAAACCGAGATCCCGGCGATGCTCCATGCCCGGCAACTGATCCGGCCGCAACGTTTCACCTTCCACTCCAGCCGCATGCGCATGCACAAGGTGACCCGCGAGGAGCTGGAGGCGATGAACCGCGAAGCCCTGCGTTGCGCGGCCGAGCTGGCGGACGCCCGGGTGGACGTGATGAGCACCGCCTGCCTGGTGGCGATCATGGCCATGGGCAACGGCTACCACCGCAAGGTCCAGGAGGAGCTGACGGCCATCGCCCGGGCCAACCAGTGCCAGGCGCCGGTGATGACTTCGGCCGGGGCCCTGGTCGAAGGCCTGAAGATCATGGGCGCCAAGCGCATCTCCTTGCTGGCGCCGTACATGCGCGGCTTGTGCGACCGAGTGGTGGAATACATCGAGAGCGAAGGCATCGAGGTGGTCGATTCGATCGCCTTCGAGATCCCCGACAACCTCGAGGTGGGCAAGCGTGATCCGGCGTTGTTGCTCGAGGATGTGCGGCGCCTGGATACCCGGGGCGTGGACGTGGTGGTGCTGTCGGCCTGCGTGCAGATGCAGTCGCTGCCGTCGATCCAGGCGGCCGAGGACGCCCTGGGCATTCCGGTGACTTCCACTGCGGTGTGCACAGTGCGCCGCATGCTCGACCACCTGGGCCTGGAGCCTGTGGTGCCCGGTGCCGGGGCGTTGCTCTCGGGGCGGTATCCGGCGGTGAAGGAGGGCGCCCATGCGTGAGGCACTGATCGTCTCCACCGCGCGCACGCCGATCGGCAAGGCCGGGCGTGGCGCGCTGAACCACATCAAGTCACCGACGCTGATGGGCCATGCCCTGCGCCATGCCGTCGAGCGCGCGGGGGTCGAGCCCGGGGCCATCGACGATGTGGTCATCGGCACGGTGCTGGCCGCCGGCACTGCTGGCTCCAACCTGGGGCGCAATGCGGTGTTCGCCGCCGGGTTGCCGGTCTCGGTGAGCGCGCAGACCCTGGATCGCCAGTGTTCCTCGGGGTTGATGGCGATCGCCACGGCGGCCAAGCAGATCATCGTCGATGGCATGGACGTAGTGGCCGCGGGCGGCCAGGACAATATCTCCGCGGTGCAGCAACGCTATTTCCAGTGGGTCGCCGACGAGCAGGATGACGCGGTGATCCAGGCAGTACCCCATGCCTACATGCCGATGCTGCAAACGGCGGAGGTGGTGGCACGCAAATACGGCATCAGCCGCGAGCAGCAGGATGAGTTCGCCTATGTCTCGCAGTTGCGTACCGCCCGGGCCCAGGCCCAGGGGCTGTTTGCCGATGAGATCGTGCCCATCGAGGTCCGGCAGCAGATCGTCGACAAGCTCACCGGGGTTTCCCGCTTGCAGGCGCTGACCCTGCACCAGGATGAGGGCAACCGGCCCGAAACCACGCTGGACGGCCTGGCGCGCCTGGCGCCGGTGCTCGATGGCGGAAGCATCACCGCCGGCAATGCCAGCCAGCTGTCCGATGGCGCCAGTGCCTGCGTGCTGGTGGACCGGCGCCTGGCCGAACAGCGGGGCTACAGCGCGCTGGGCCTGTATCGCGGCATGGCGGTGGCCGGGCTGGCGCCACAGGAGATGGGCCTCGGCCCGTTGCTGGCCATTCCCAAGCTGCTCAAGCAGCACGGCCTGCAGGTCCAGGACATCGACCTGTGGGAGCTCAACGAGGCGTTCGCCTGCCAGGCCCTGTATTGCCAGCGCCAGCTGGATATCGACCCCGAATGCTGCAACGTCAACGGTGGCGCCATCGCCATCGGCCACCCCTACGGCATGACCGGTGCGCGCCAGGTGGGGCACGCGCTGCTCGAAGGCAAGCGGCGCAAGGCGCGCTACGTGGTGGTGTCGATGTGCGTCGGCGGCGGCATGGGCGCAGCGGGGTTGTTCGAGATCGCTTGACGGTGGCGGCCCGCGCCATGGCCCTGCCTGGGGCTGGGGCCGCCACCCACCAGACAACAAACCAGAGGTAGTACGCAAAATGACCGTAGAACAAGAACAATATGCACTGAACGAACTGACCCGCGGCCTGTACTTCGGTGAAAGCCCGCGCTGGCGTGACGGCACCCTGTATGTCTCGGACATGCTGGGCAAGAAGGTCTATGCCATCGATGCCGCCGGCAATCGCCGGGTCATCGCCGAAATGCCCCACAAACCCAACGGCATGGGGTTCTTGCCCAATGGCGAGCTGATCCTCAGCTCCATGCACGAAGCCCGGCTGTACCGCTACACCCCCCAGGGCCCGGAACTCTATGCCGACCTGTCCGCTGTGTTCACCGGTTATGTCGGCGACATGGTGATCGACCCGCAGGGTCGGATCTATGTCGACGATGTCGGGGCCCGGGTCTTCGAGGGTGAACCGCTCAAGCCGGGGCGCATCGTGATCGTCGAGCCCAACGGCGAGATCTCGGTGGGGGTGGAGGACTGCAACTTCCCCAATGGCATCGTCATCACCCCGGACCAGAAGACCCTGGTATTCGTCGAGACCTTCGCCGAGCGCCTCAGCGCGGTGGACATCGTCGACGGCCAGCTGGTCAACCGCCGCGTGCTGCTGGACCTGACGCTGCTGTTCCCTTCGCCAGAAGACCGTGCCCGCAAGCGTGGTTGCGTCGATGGGATCTCCATCGATGCCGAAGGCGGCATCTGGCTGAGCATGCTGCGCGCCGAGCAGTTCATGCGCATCAGCCCCCAGGGCGAAGTCACCCACCGCATCCCGATGCCGGGCTACGAATGCGTGGCCAGCACCTTTGGCGGCGAAGACGGCAAGACCCTGTTCCTGGTGGCGACCAAGGTCGAGGGCGACAACATCTTCGAGGCCATGGTCAACCTGCGCACCGAAACCACGATCTTCACCACCCGCGTTGCCATCGGCAAAGGTGCGGGCCGCCCCTAGCCCCCGGGGCTGAGTGACAGCGGGCGCCTGGGCGCCCGCGCTTGCCTTGCCTGCCTATCGACGGTGCCTGCCCGCCAGCAAGCGCCCCGGGCGACGCTGTGCCCGGCGCAGGACCGCCAACCATTGACCTGATCACAACAACTACAAGGAACCAGGGTCATGAACAGATTTTTCCGATTGCTGTTCGCCAGTCCGCTGCTGGTCGCGACCACCGCGGGCGCTTCCAACGGACCGCAGTACGCCGGCTACGGCGCCCAGGCCATGGGCATGGGCGGCGCCGCCATCGCCAACCCCACCGACGCGGTAGCGGCGGTCAACAATCCTGCCGGCATGGGCCGGGTCGGCACTCGGATCGATGGCAGCCTGACCGCCACCACCGGGCAGTTGCGCTCGAACGTGCAGGGCGCGAAGAACAGCGATGACGTGCTGGTGTTCGTGCCGGGGTTCGGCGCCAACTACCAGTACCGTCCGGACATCACCGTCGGCGTCGCGGTATCCGGCTATGGTGCCGGTATCGACTACGGCAAGTCGGTGCCGGCCTTCGGCACCTCGAAGGTCAAGTCCGAGCTGGTGCAGATGCTGGTGGCGCCCACGGCCACCTACGAGTTCCAGCCGGGGCACTACCTCGGCCTGTCGCTCAAGCTGGGGTATGAAACCCTGATGCTCCACGGACTGGAGAACTTCGGCGCAAGCAACGACCGTGACTATGCCCTGGGTGCTGGCCTGGGCATCGGCTACCTGGGGACCATCGCCCCCGGGCTGCGCCTGGGCCTGACCTACTCGAGCCCGGTGTGGTTCCAGAAGCTCGAGGCCCATGAGGAGATCATCCCCAATGGCCGCCTGAACATGCCGCAGCAGGCGGGCCTGGGCCTGGCCTATGACTCGGGACCCTGGACCTTCGCCTTCGACTACCTGTGGATCGACTGGAGCAGCGAGAAGGCCCTGGCCAATTCACTGACCCAGGGCGGGCCACCGGGAGCCGGCAACGGGCCGGGGTTCGGCTGGCGCGACCAGCAGGTCTTTCGCTTTGGGGTCAACTACCACTACAGCGAACGCCTGCAGTTGCGTACCGGTGTGTCCCTGGCCAATCACCAGGTGCCGGATCGCGAGGCCACGCTGGTCTCCATCGCCCCCTGCAACCAGCCCAAGAGCCTGCACCTGGGGCTGACCTACCAGGTCTCGGACCAGTTGGAGGTGACGGGCGCCTACATGTACGACTTACGGCACATCACCAAGGGCGAGGGCGCCAGCGAAGGTGTCGAGGCCGGTGGCGAGCTGCACATGCTGACGGTGGGCCTGGGCTACCGCTTCTAGTCCTCAAGGGTTCCAGGCACGGAAGCCTGGGCAGGGCCGGCGCTCACCAGGCCGGCCGCTGTCCGTCCGCCAGGAGGGCATGGTGCGGCCCGGTGCCCACGATCACCGGGCCGTGCCACTTTTAAATCACGTTCCTCGCACCCTGAACTGCGCACCCGGTCTTCAAAGGCCAGGGTGATGGGTTTGTGGTGAGTGACGCCGCAGGCCTCAGGCGGGCCAGGCGCGGGGCAGGGCATTGCCCTGGTTGATCGGTATGTGTTCGGCCGGTGCGAGCCGGGATGGGACGGGCAATAAAAAAGACCAGCCATGCAGTGGGGAACTGCATGAACTGGCCAAGCGGGAAGAAACCCGTGGTGTCACCTGGTCCTGGGCGTTCAGGCGAGCGGGGCGTGGCCGCTCGCCTGGACGCCCGCTCAACTACTGCTTGCCGCCTTGGCCTTGGGTGGCCAGGGCCAGGGGCTCGTGGCTGTCCCAGCCACCGCCCAGGGCCTTGAACAGCTTCACTTCGCTGCTGAGCTGGTTCAGCCGATCGCGGATCAGCTGTTGTTGCGCGCCGAACAGCTCACGCTGGGCGTCGAGTACCGCCAGGTAGCTGTCGACGCCTTCGTCGTAACGCTGGTTGGCCAGTGCGTAGTACGCCTGGTCGTTGTTCACCAGGTCGCGCTGGGCCTGCAACTGCTCGCCGAAGGTGCCCCGGGCCGCGAGGCCGTCGGCCACTTCGCGAAAGGCGGTCTGGATGCTTTGCTCGTAGGCCGCGACGTTGACGTCCTTGAGCACCTTGCGGTAGTCGAGGTTGCCGCGCAGGCGCCCGGCCGTGAAGATCGGCAGGTTGATCTGCGGTGCGAAGCTCCACAGCCCCGAACCACCCTCGAACAGGCCATCCAGCTCGCGGCTGGTGGTGCCGGCCGCGGCGGTCAGGCTGATGCTCGGGAAGAACGCCGCGCGCGCCGCGCCGATGTCGGCATTGGCGGCCAGCAGGCGATGCTCGGCGGCGCGGATATCCGGGCGCCGTAGCAGCAGGTCGGCCGGCAGGCCCGGGGTTGGCGCGGCCAGCGGTTGCTCGAAGGCCGTGGTCCGCGACAAGCCGGCGGGCAACGCGGTGCCGAGCAGCAACTGCAAGGCATTGACGTCCTGGGCGACCTGGCGGGTGTACAGCGCTTGTTGCACTCGCGCGGTTTCCACCAGGCTGCGGGCCTGGCGCACATCGAGCGCCGACGCGGTGCCGACTTCGCGACTCGACTGGATCAGCTCCAGGCTCTGCCGGTAGCTGGCCAGGGTCGAGCGTGCCAGTTCCAGTTGTTCCTGGTCGCTGCGCCAGGTCAGGTAGGCGATGGCCACATCGCCCACCAGGGCGATCTGTACGCCACGCTGGGCTTCGGCACTGGCCAGGTATTGCTCCAGCGCCGCCCGTTCCAGGCTGCGCAAGCGACCGAACAGGTCGACTTCATAGGACAAGCCCAGGGCCACGCTGTACTGGCTCTGGATTCCGGCTTTGCCGCTGGGCGACAGCTCGGCGGGCTGGCGTTGGCGGCTGCCGCCGGCGCTGGCATCGACGCTGGGGAACAGCGCCGAACGCTCGATCCGGTGCAGGGCACGGTAGGCCTCGACATTCAAGGCGGCCTGGCGCAGGTCGCGGTTGTTGTCCAGGGCCGTGGCCACCAGCGTGCGCAGCGATGGGTCGCGCAAGAACAGCCGCCAGTCCAGGGCCGTATCGCCAGTCTCGGGCTGGGCCTGCTTGGCGGTGGTCGCCTGGTCATAGGCCACGCCCTGGGGCCAGGCCGCTTGCACGGGGGCAGTAGGGCGCTGGTACTCGGGGATCAGGCTGCAACCGCCCAGGGCTAGGGCCAGGGCGATCGAGAGGCCGGTGCGCTTCATGCCGTTTCTCCTTCAGCGGCTATCGCTGGCTTGTTGCGTTCGAACACTTTCACCACCACTACGTAGAACAGGGGCACGAAGAACACCGCGAGCACCGTGGCGGTGATCATCCCGCCGACCACGCCGGTGGCGATGGAGTGCTGGCTGCCGGCGCCGGCACCCGAGGCGATGGCCATGGGCAGTACGCCGAAGGTGAAGGCCAGGGAGGTCATGATGATCGGGCGCAGGCGCAGCTTGGCGGCCTCGATGGCAGCCTTGGCCAGGGGCAGGCCTTCCTTCTCGTAGAGTTCCTTGGCGAACTCGATGATCAGGATCGCGTTCTTCGCCGACAGGCCGACCGTGGTCATCAGGCCGATCTGGAAGTACACATCGGCCTCCAGCCCGCGCCACAGGGTGGCCAGCACCGCACCGAGAATACCCAGCGGCACCACCAGCATCACCGACACCGGCACCGACCAGCTCTCGTACAGCGCCGCCAGGCACAGGAACACGATCAGCACGGTCAGGGCGTAGAGCATGGGCGCCTGGTCGCCGGTCTGGATCTCCTCGTAGGACAGGCCGTTGTAGCTCAGGCCGATACCCGCCGGCAGTTGCTGCATGATCTGGGCGATGGCCAGCATCGCATCGCCGGTGCTGTAGCCGGGCGCCGGTTCACCGAGGATCTGCACCGCGGGAATGCCACCGTAGCGTTCCAGCTTGGGCGAGCCGTAGATCCACTCGCCGGTGGCGAACGCGGAGAACGGCACCATCTGCCCCAGGCTGTTGCGCACGTACCATTTGTCGAAGTCTTCCGGGGATATCCGCGAGCTGTCCACGCCTTGCAGGTAGACCCGCTTGACCCGGCCCAGGTCGATGAAGTCGTTGACGTACATCGAGCCCCAGGCCGCGCTCATGGTTTCGTTGATCGCCGCGATGCTGACCTGCAGGGCACGGGCCTTCTCGTCGTCGATGCGCACCTGGAACTGCGGTTCGTCGTCCTTGCCGTTGGGGCGTACCGAGCGCAGCTTGGGGTTCTGCGCCGCCAGGGCGAGGAACTGGTTGCGCGCGGCCATCAGCGCCTCGTGCCCGAGGCCGGAGTTGTCCTGCAGGAAGAGGTCGAAGCCCATGGCGTTGCCCATCTCCAGGATCGCCGGCGGCACGAAGGCCATCACCGTGGCGTCCTTGATCTTGGCGAAGCGCTGGTTGGCGCGGCGGGCGACGCTGAACACGTCCTCACCTGCGGCCTTGCGCACGGCCCAGTCCTTGAGCACCACCAGCACCAGGCCGGAGTTCTGCCCGCGGCCGGCGAAGTTGAAGCCGTTGACGGTCATGACGTGCTCGACGCGCTCGCCTTCCTCGTTGACCAGGTAGTCCTTGACCTCCTGGAGTACCGCTTCGGTGCGTTCGGCCGTGGCGTTGAGCGGCATGCGCACCTCGGCCATCATCAGGCCCTGGTCTTCGTTGGGCAGAAACGCCTTGGGTATCTGGGTGAACAGAAAGCCCGTGCCACCGGTGATCAGCACGAAGGCCAGCAGGTAGCGCCCACGATGTTTGAGCATGCCGCCCACGCCCCGCTCGAAGCGCTGGGTGCTGCGCTCGAAGGTGCGGTTGAACCAGCCGAAGAAGCCTTTCTTCTCGTGGTGCGCATCGCCCTTGGGGGCCTTGAGGATGGTGGCGCACAGGGCCGGGGTGAAGATCAGTGCCACCAGCACCGACAGGCCCATGCAGACCACGATGGTCACCGCGAACTGCTTGTAGATGATGCCGGCCGAGCCGCCGAAGAAGGCCATGGGCACGAATACCGCCGAGAGCACCATGCCGATGCCCATCAGCGCACCGGAGATCTGCTGCATCGACTTGCGTGTCGCCTCCAGCGGCGACAGGCCTTCCTCATGCATCAGGCGTTCGACGTTCTCCACCACCACGATGGCATCGTCCACCAGCAGGCCGATCGCCAGGACCATGGCGTACATGGTCAGCACGTTGATGCTCAGGCCGAACAGGGGCAGCAGGGCGAAGGCCGCCAGCAGCACCACCGGCACCGCCAGGGTCGGGATCAGGGTGGCGCGGATGCTCTGCAAGAACAGCAGCATCACCAGGAACACCAGGGCCACGGCCTCGAAGATGGTGTGGATCACCGAATGGATCGACGCTTGCACCACTGGGGTGGTGTCGTAGGGGTAGATGACCTCCACGCCCTCGGGCAGGTAGGCCTTCTGCTTCTCCAGCACCGCCTTGACCGCCTTGACCGTCTCCAGCAGGTTGCCGCCGCTGGCCAGGCGCAGGGCCAGGCCGGCCGATTCCTTGCCCTTGTACTTGGAGGAGATCGCGAAGTTGTCCGAGGACAGGCTGACGTTGCCCAGGTCCTTGACCCGCACTTGCGAGCCGTCGGCCTTGACCTTGACCAGGATCTCCTCGAAATCGGCGACGCTGGTCATGCGCGTCTTGCCCAGCACCGTGGCGTTGAGCTGCACGCCGGAACGGGTCGGCAGGCCGCCGAGCTGGCCGGCGGAGACCTGCACGTTCTGCTCGCGAATGGCCTGGGCCACGTCGCCGGGGGTCAGCTGGTAGCTGTTGAGCTTGCCGGGGTCGAGCCAGATGCGCATGGCATAGGGCGAGCCGAACAGCTGGAAGTCGCCAACGCCGTTGATCCGCGAGATCGGGTCTTGCAACTGCGAGGCGATCAGGTTGCCGAGGTCGAAGTTGTCCAGCTTGCCGGTGTTGTCCACCAGGCCGACGATGAGGAAGAAGTTCATCTGGTACTTCACCACGCGCAGGCCCTGGCGCTGGACCTCCTCGGGCAGGCGCGGGGTGGCCAGTTGCAGCTTGTTCTGCACCTGGACCTGGGCGATGTCGGGGTTGGTGCCCTGCTCGAAGGTGACGATGATGTTCATGCTGCCATCGGCGTTGCTTTCGGCGGACATGTAGCGAAAGCCGTCAAGCCCGGCCAGCTGCTGTTCGATGACCTGGACCACGGTGTCTTGCACGGTCTTGGCCGAGGCGCCGGGGTAGCTGACCTGGATCGAGACCGCGGGTGCAGCGATGTTGGGGTACTGGCTGACGGGCATCTTCAGCAGCGACAGGGCGCCGGCGAGCATCGCGACGATGGCCAGCACCCAGGCGAAGATCGGCCGGTCGATGAAAAAACGAGACATGGATCAGTGACTCCTCAATGGGCCTGGGGGCCAGCGGCGGCACCGAACTCGGCCACCAGCTTGACGTTGCCGGCCGCCACCGGCTTGACGGCCAGGCCACTGCGCACGCGCTGTACGCCTTCGGTGATCACCCGCTCGCCATCGGCGATGCCGGCGCCAATCAGCCAGGCGTTGCCCACGGTGCGCAGGGTCTGCAGTTCGCGTTGTTCGACGGTGTCGTCGGCCTTGACCACCCAGGCAGTGGGTACGCCGCGGGCATCCCGGCCGACCGCTTGTTGCGGGATCAGGATGGCGGCCTGTTGCTCGCCTTCCTTGAGCTGGGCATGGACGAACATGCCCGGCAGCAGCTTGCGGTCGGGGTTGGGGAACTCGGCGCGCAGGGTCACCGAACCGGTGGTGGGATCGACGCTGACCTCGGAGAACTTCAAGGTGCCCTTGAGCGGGTAGGGGGTGCCGTCGTCCAGGGTCAGGCTGACTTGCGCCTGGTCCGGGCCGCTGGCCTGCAAACGCCCGGACTCCAGGGCCTGCTTGAGGCCCAGCAGCTTGGTGATGGGCTGGTTGACGTCGACATAGATCGGATCGAGCTGGGTCACCGTGGCCAGGGCCTGTTCCTGGCCGTTGGTCACCAGCGCGCCCTCGGTGACGGCCGAACGCCCGATACGTCCGGAGATCGGCGCCAGGACCTTGGTGTATTGCACGTCGATACGGGCCATCTGTGCGTCCGCCTGGGCTTGTTTCCAGGTGGCCAGGGCATCGTCGTACTGCTGCTGGCTGACAGCATTGGTCTTGAGCAGGCGCTCGTAGCGCTGGGCCAGGTTCTGCGCGGTGAGCAGGCTGGCCTCGGCCCGGGCCAGGCGGGCCTGGTAGGTGCGCGGATCGATCTGGTACAGCTGCTGGCCGTCCTTGACCTCGGCGCCTTCGGCGAACAGCCGGCGCTGGAGGATCCCGGACACCTGGGGCCGGACTTCCGAGACGCGATAGGCCGAGGTCCGGCCCGGCAGGTCGGTGGTCAGGGTCAGTGCCTGGGCCTTGGCGGTATAGACGCCGACCTCCGGCGCGGGGGCGGCAGCCATTTCCGTCTCCTTGGCGCCGCAACCGGCCAGTAGGCACAAGGCCGCCAGGGGAATGAATGGCCGCGCACACAAAGCTTGCTTGAGTCTCACGCTCGTCTCCTGTTGTGGGACTGAATAGTCAAAAATTACGACTTGTTGTCCGTATTGCGATACAGTGTACCACCATGAGATTCAGCGAATGCAAGCTCGGATTTGCTCGGCTGGCCTGATCGGCCGCTTGCCACTAGAGTGGCGGCCAATTCACAGAACCCGGCACGACGGCCTCGCGGCCAGCCCCAAGGAGTCGTATGAATGATTCGGAAGAAAGCAGCGCCAAGCACGGCGGGATACAGGTCATCGCGCGGGCCGCGTCGGTCATGCGGGCCTTGGGCAGCAACCCCCAGGGCTTGAGCCTGGGAGCCATCGCCCAGGTGGTGGAACTGCCGCGCTCGACGGTGCAGCGCATCATCAATGCCCTGTGCGTGGAGCATCTGGTCGAGACCCTGGGCCCGGCCGGCGGCTTTCGCCTGGGCCCGGCCTTCGGCCAACTGGTGACCCAGGCCCAGGTCGATATCATTTCCCTGGTCAGGCCATACCTGAGCGCCCTGTCCGAGGAAGTGCAGGAGTCGACCTGCCTGGCGTCGCTGTCTGGCGACAAGGTCTATGTGCTGGATCGCATCGTCGCCGAGCGTGAGTTGCGCGTGGTGTTCCCCATCGGCATCCATGTGCCGGCCACGGCCACTTCCGGCGGCAAGGTGCTACTGGCGCAGTTGTCGAGCGAGGCCCAGCAGGCGCTGCTGCCCGATCCGTTGCCCGTGTGCACCCCCAAGAGCCTGGGGCGTGCGGCGTTGCTGGAACAGTTGCGGGCCATCAAGGGTCGTGGCGCAGCCAATGACCAGGACGAGTACATCGAGGGCCTGTGTTCCTACGCGGTGCTGCTGGACACCTACCTTGGCCATTACTCGATCTCCATCGTTGCCCCCAATTCACGGGCGGCGGCCAGGGGCGAGGCGTTCCAGCAGGCCTTGCAAGCGTGCAAGCAGAAGATCGAGGAGATGATCGGCCGAACTCCTCGCGTGGCCCAGGACTAGCCCGGGCCATGGCCAGGAAGACCGCAGCCGAGGCCGCGCGCACCCGTCGCCGGATCCTGGAGGCCGCCAGCGAATTGTTCTCCCGGGAAGGGGTGTCCAGCACCACCCTGGATCAGATCGCCCGGCAGGCCGGGGTCACGCGGGGGGCGATCTACTGGCATTTCAAGGGCAAGCAGGACCTGCTCGATGCGCTGTTCAGCGAACAGACCCTGCCCCTGGAGAACGACCGGCCGCAAGCCGTGGATTTCCACCGCGGCTGGCAACGGCTGCACGACGACCTGGTGGCCACCGTCAGTGGCGAGGGGCCGCGCCGTCTTTCGGAAATCATGCTGTACCAGGGCGCCTGCGGCAGCGACCCCAGCACCCATCAGCGGCGGCTGGACTGGGTCAGGGGGCTGCTCCAGCTGCATCTGCGGCGGCTGCTGGAAACCGCCGTGTCGCGCCAGGAACTGCCGCCCAGCCTCGATGTGCCGGGGGTGCTGGAGTTCTGTTGCATCGCCATTACCGGCCTGTTGTATGAATGCCTGCATGACAACCCGCACCCGCAGGAGGCGATCTCCGCGACCCTGGCGGTGCTGCAGCATGTGGCCAAGGCCCCGCCCCGGCACCTGTTGCTGGAGGGTTAGGGGGCGTGCCAGGAGGCGGGAAACCCAAGCGCTGCTGGGCGATCGGCTCAAAGCGTCCGCTGCTGGAGGTTCGCCGCCTCTCGTTCCTCGCCCATGACCGTGGCTTCCTTGAGCGGCACCTCGCCCACCCCCAAGGCGCGTTCGATCAGCAGTTCGCCGCCGTTGTCCTTGAGCAGCGCTTGCAGGCGCTGGAATTCGTTGCACCAGATCGTCTCGATATCCCGATCGCGCCCCTTGTCCCGCTGTGGGTCGAGGGCCACTGCGCGCACCTGCAGGCGGCCGTTGTCGGCCTTGCCACCGACTTCGACGCCGTAACCTGGGGTGGCGCTCTTGCGCAGCACCACCTTGCCGGACTCGGCCCAGGCGGTGGCCATGCCTTCGCGAACCTCGTAGCCGAGCCGGGCCAGCCCCTCGAGCATGGCCTGGCGCTGGGCCAGTGCAGCCTGGGCCTGTAGCACAGCGGTGAGCGCAGCCTCGCATTCGGACTTCAGCGCTTGCAGCAGCGCCAGGTCGCTGTGCTCGTGGCACTCGGCGACCTGGCGTAGCAGGGTTGCGTGATCGGCCGCGGCGTGGGGATGGAGTTCGCTGGCCAGGTCCTGCACCTGGCCAAGCAGTTCGCGGCGCTGCTGGAAGTCGCGCGTGGCCTCGGCCAGTTCGATCACCAGGCTGTCGAGCAACAGGTTGCGCTGTTGCGCCTGCTCCTGGGCTTCGGCCCGGGCCAGCCGTTGCAGGAACGGGGTCGCGGCTGGCGCGCCCTGGAGCAGTTGCAGTTCGGCGATATGCCGGTCGATGCGTTGCAGGCGCGGATCACGCTCGGCTGGCTGTTGCGCGGCGATCCACTGTTCGAGGCTGGCTTGGGGTGTCTCTTCGCGCAGTTGCCGGGCCAGTTCGCGTTGGCGCTCGCTCAAGCTGTCCGTCTCGTCGACCCTGGCCAGCTGGCTGAAGCCCTGGGCCAGGACCTGCTGCGCATGGTCGAGGTCGGCGCCTTCGGCCAGGCGCGCCACGTCTTGCAACAGCTCGGGCGCAACCGCTGCCTGTGCGGCGCGCAGGGCGCCGAGCAGGGTCGCGGCATTTTCTTGCTGGCGGCGCTGGCGCTGGCGTTGCTCGGTCGCACGCAGCACCGCGCGCTCCTCACGTTCTGTCTGGTCGCGGCGCAGGTACTCGATCTCGATCGGCACGGCTTTCTGCAATTGAGCGAACTGTTCCTGGCCGAGCAGGGCGCGCAGGCGCTCAGCGCGGGCGCGAGTGGCGTTGCGTTGTTCCTCGTTCAATTCGCCGAGCCTGGCGGCCTGGGCTTCCCAGCGGGCCACGGCCTGTTCCAGGCGCTGCAGGTGCCCCTCGCACAGGGCGATGATTTCTTCGCGGGTGACGATCCGCACTACCTTGGGACCACTCATGGGCAGATCTCCGTATCGCTGGAAGGGGCCGTGACCGGATCTGGCTGGGCGGCCGGCAGTGCCCGTTCGATGGCCTCGCGCAAGCGGGCGCGTTCGTTGTCGCCATCGTGGTACCAGGCCTGGGACGACACCCGGTGGATATGCGGGATCGCCCGGCGCAGGACCGAGGGGCGCCAGATCTCCCGGGCGCGGGCGCGTTCCAGCAAGGTGTGGCTGGGGGCGTCGCATTCGATGCCGATGGCGTAGGTGCCGGTACCGGGGTTTTCGATGGCAAAGTCCAGGCCGAAGGCGTCGCCCTCGCTGGTCGGCGCGGCCTGCCAGCCCTGGGCCTGGAGGTATTGGCCGACGATCCTGGCGAAGCCGTCGCTATCCTGGCCCTGGCCGCGTTGCAGGTCGCCGCGGTCGGTCTGCAGTCGGTCGAGCAGCTTGCCGGTGTAGTCGAACTCCCCGGCGCACAGCGCCCGGGCGTATTCCAGGTAGCCTTGCAGGTAGTCCCTGGGGCTGGCCGGCGCACGGTGGGTATTGAGCATGTCGGAGATGTCGCCGATGGGCATCGAGGTGATCATCACCACCTTGTGCCGTGCGCGGGTGACCGCCACGTTCAGGCGCCGTTCGCCGCCGGTCTGGCCAAGCACCCCGAAGCTGCGGCGGAAGGTGCCCTGGCTGTTGCGGCCGAAGGTCGAGGAGAAGACGATCACATCGCGCTCGTCACCCTGGACGTTCTCCACGTTCTTGACGAACACCGACATGTCCTCGCCGTCCTCGCTGCGTTCGCGCTCCTGGGCGTAGGCGCTGCGGAACAGCTCGTCCTGGGCGGCGTGGGCCTCCAGGTGTTCCTCGATCAGCTCGGCCTGCTTGCGGTTGAAGGTCACCACGCCGACCGAGGGGCGCTGCTCGTAGGGTTGGCGCCACAGCTCGGCCAGGTACTGCACGACACGCTCGGCTTCCTGGGCGTTGCTCTGGTTCTGGTACAGGCCTTCGACCTGGATCAGCTCCAGCGGCTTGACCCGCTCGATGCTGGCTTGTGGATGGCGCACGGGCACATTCAGGCGGTTGCCATAGAACGAGGCATTGGAGAAGCCGATCAGCTCGCGGTAGGCGGAGCGATAGTGGATCTGCAACGTGGTGCTGGGCAGGGCATTGCGTGCCAGTTGCAGCAGGTCGGGGCAGTCCTTGATCTCCCGGCGGTTCCAGGTGTCTTCGAAGGCCTCGCGTTGCTCCTGGTCGGCTTCTGCGTCGGGTTCGTCGCCGTCGAACAGTTCGGCTTCGTCGCTTTCCACCCGGCTGGAGAAGAACGCCGTCGGCGGCATCTGCTTCTCGTCGCCGCTGACCACCGTGACCTGCCCGCGAAACAGGGTCGGCAGGGCGAACTCCACCGGCATCTGCGAGGCTTCGTCGTAGATCACGGTATCGAACAGGCCGGCCTTGAGCGGCAGCACGCGACTGGCCACGTCCGGGTTCATCAGCCACACCGGGCGCAGGCTCATCAGCCCCAGCGGAGCACCCAGCTCGATGAATTCGCGCAGACGCCGCGAGCGCTTGCCGGTGAGCCGGGTCACGTCTTCCCATTGCTTGCGATTGCCCAGGTGCGAGGGGTCGATGCCCTTGGCCAGCAGCTCGCGGTTGAGCTCGCGCATGCGGGTATCGGCCTGGGCCAGGCTGGCGACCTTGGCCTGGGTTTCGTCCTGGCCGTACAGCAACTCGGGATGGGTTTGTTCGATGCGGTGCTTCCAGCCCAGCCGCGCCTCGCGGTTCAGCAGACGGCGCACGGCAGCTTCCAGTTGCTCGGGCGCCAAGGCGTCCAATTGCGCCTGGCGTTGGCGTAGCAGGGCCAGCAGCTCCAGCTCCTCCGCGCCCAGCAGGCTGGCTCGGCCACGGAACGCCTGGTAGGCGCCGAGGCAGGGCAGGGCTTGTTGCAGGCGGGCCAGGGGCAACTCGTTGCTCTGGTTGTGCTCGATAGCCTGTTGCAGTTGCCCAAGCAGTTCGGCGCCCAGCCAGTGGCCGAGCAGCTTGAGCTGGTCGAGGCTGGTCTGGCGTACGCCCTGGCGAATCAGCGAGGCGTCCAGGTCACCGAGCAACGCTTCGAACTCGCGCTTGTCGCCGCTGAGCACCGCAGCGTCGGCCTGGTGGGCGCGGGGCGATTGGGCCAGGGCCTGGGCCAGGACCTGGATCTCCAGCAGTTGGCGGATGTCGTGGGTGACCGTCGCGCTCAGCTCCAGGCCGGCTTCGGGGGCCGGGGCGTCCAGTCCCAGCTCCCGTTGCAGGGCCGTGAGTTCGGCGCGCAGCGGGCGCCATTGGCGCTCCAGGTCGATGGCTGCGTGCAGTGCGGGCAGGACTTCCTCGATCCGGTTTTCACCCTGTTCCTGCAGGAACTCGCGCAGCCGGCCACGGCGCAGCAGGTGCAAGGGGTTGATCCGCGACCACCAGGAACGGGCGGCCATGACCTTGGCGCAATCCTGGCCCAGGCTGCCGAGGCGCTTGTGGTCGATCAGCCCCAGGGCGGGCGACAGCGCCGCCTGGTAGCGATCTTCCGGCAACTGGCGCAGTTGCTGCTGCAATTGCCGCAGCTCGTCGAGGATGGCCTCGCCACGGGGCAGCGGCTCATGCTCGCGCAGGCGGAACAGCGGTAGCCAGCGGGCCAGGCGCAGCCGCTGCTGCGGCTCCAGGGCGAGCAAGGTGGCGACGTGCGCCGCCATCCATGCGCGGTAGGGCACGGGGTCGTCGATCTCGAAACTGGCCGGATGCGCTTGCAGCGTGGCCTGGCGATCGGCCTCGGCCAGGGCGAAGTCCCGCAGGTTGTCGTCGAAGGCTTGCAGGGTCGGGCGATCGGCGGCGAAGGCTTGCAGCTGCGCCAAGGGGCTGCCTTCGTAGCGTGCCGGCAACCACAGGCGAACCAGCGGCGCGCAGCGCTCCTCCAGGTGGGTCAGGCTGGCGGGGTCCAGGGGCGCCAGGTGCTGGCGCAGGGCCGGGAACTCCAGGGGCGCGGGGCCATCTTCCAGTTCGATCAGCTCGCCCAACAGGCGGCGATAGCTCAGGCCGCTGGCCGGGTCCGGGTGATGCAGGCTCTGATGGTAGCGATCGAGCTCGCCCTCGAGGGCCTCGATCCGCTCCGCCGTCTGTTCACGCTGGCGCAACCAGCCCTGGCTGTCGCCGCCAGCGACGAACAGGGCCTCCAGCTGCTCGCGGATACTGCGGATGATCGGCTCGCGGTCGCGGTTGACGTCGTTGAGCATGATGATGCGCTGGCCAAGCCCTTCGGCCACCAGGCGTTTGTGCACCACCTCCAGCGCCGCATGTTTCTGGCAGACGATGAGCAGGCTGCGCTGGCGGCCGATGGCGTCGGCCACCATGTTGACGATGGTCTGGCTCTTGCCCGTGCCGGGTGGCCCCTCCACCAGCAGGCCGGGGCCTTGCCGGGCCTGGAGCACTGCCGCTTCCTGGGACGGGTCGCTGGCCACGGTGAAATAGCGCTGCAACTCCCCGGGATCGGCCGGTGGCTGTTCGTCCTCGCCATTCCTGAGGCGCAAGGCGGTCTCGAGGCCCGTGCCGTTGGGTGACAGCGACTTGAGCTGGCGCAGGTCTTCGCCAATGGCCTGGCCCATGAAGGTGACGTGGAACAGCACCGCCGCGCAGGCCAGTTCGTCCTGGTAGGGCGCGACCTCCACGGTGCTGGCCGGCAGGCTGGCGAAGGTGCGCGAGCGTACGCCGGCCAGCATGCCGAAGGCATCCATCACGTCGCTGGTGCGGATGGACGAGCGGCCGAGTAATTCATCGGCGGTCTTGCGCCAGAGTTTGCAGGTCTCGGCGCCGAGCACGCTGTCCAGCGCGGGGTTCAGGCGCACCTCTTCGCGTTCGCCGTCGAAGGCCAGCCGCGCGTTGCCGCGCTGGCCCAGCTCCAGCAGCAGTTTCACCGGCCACAGCAGCAACGGGATGATCCGCGGGCGGGCGTTGCCGCGCGGATCGCGGCTGAGCAAGAAGGGGAAGCCCAGGTAGAGCCCGTCGATGCCGGTATCGCGCTTGTACAACGCGCTCTGGCGGTACAGCGCATGCAGTCGGGCCTCGATCCGCGGATCGGCCTGGAAGCATTCCGGGTCGAGGTTCACCGCGCGCTCGTTGCGTTGCAGCAGGTGGTCGAGCAGGGCGGCGGCGGGGCGGCGTTCGCTGTGCAATTCGGCCAGGTCGACGCGGGCGGTGGTCTTGCCGATGTTCATGCGCACCAGCGGGCCGCGCATCACCGCGGTGACCACCTTCTTTTCGAAGAAGTCGAGGATCTGCGATACGTAGTGCTGCTTTTGCGGCTCCAGCCACTGGCTCTCGGGAATGGCCAGCAGCACCAGTACCTTGGCCAGGGGCATGCGCCGTTCCAGGCGAAACTGCTCGGCCCACTCATCCACCGCCGGCACGCCACTGCGGGCAAAACCACGGATGCGTTCGTCGACGCTGCGGTACAGGTCCTGGCGCGGGTGCTCAAGCAGTGCGCTTGCTTGCTCGCTGTCGAACCAGCCGACCTCGGTGCGCTGGGCCAGCTCGGTGGCTTCCTGGATGATCGAGTCGGCCGAGCGGAATTGCTCGATGGCGGCGCTGAGCAGCACGATCAGGTCTTCTTCGGCGATCACTCGCCGTTCCGACAGGTAGGCCAGGCCAGGATGCTCGGTATCCGGCAGCAGGCGCTGGCGCTCCTGCCACTGGGTGGCGAGCCTGGCGCGAGAGGTCGACAGCAGGTAGATGCGCAGGGTCTCTTCCACCAGTTCGACCTGCTGGTGCAGGGCGCGCTGGCGCACCTGCTCGGCGCGCAGCTTGAGGCGCGACAGCCAGTTGTCGGTCTGCAGCTGCTCCAGCAGATCGGGAACCGAACCGCTGATCAGCCGGTAGCCTTCCAACGGGTGTTCGAGCAACCAGCCTGGGGTGACGATGTCGCCGCGATGGATCAGCGGCACTTGCGGATTGAGCAGCTTGAGCGCCAGCATCAGGCGCAAGTCGTCTTCCAGGCCGTCATGCTGGACCACCTGGCGCAGGCCGGCGAGCAGCGAGGAGGGCAGGCCGAGCTGTTCGGCCCAGGTCACGATCACCCCGCGCAGCAGGTGGTCCAGGGCCTGGGCCCAGTGTTCGGCCTGGGCCGCGGCCAGGGCGAACACCCGGGGTTTGTGGTAGTGGCGCTGGCCCAGCTGCAAGGTGGCGCCTTCGCCGTCGTCGCGCTCCTGGAACGACGAGGCCGGCGCCGCGACCGGATGGCCATCGAGCCAGGCCTCGACCTCGGGCCACTGCCAGCGCTGGTGCCGGTCCCGGGCCAGCAGCCCGCGCAGCAACAGGTTGAGCCCCGGGTCCAGGTCATCGGGGATCGGCACCCCGTTGGCCAGTACATGAATAAGGAAGGCATTGGCATGGATGCCTTCGAAACAGGCGCCCTGGGTCAACTGCTCGAGCAGGATCATCCCCAGGCTCCACCAGTCCGAGGCCGCGGCTACCCCACCGGCGATGGCCTCCGGGGCCATGTAGCGGCTGGTTTCCAGCGGCGACACGATATCCAGGTCGAACTCCGACAGGCGCGCCGAGCCGAAGCCGCTGATCACCAGGTCCAGCGGCTCGTGGGCGCGTACCAGCAGGCTGGCCGGGCGCAGGTCGCGATGGCGCAGCCCGGCTTCGTTGAAGGCATGCAGCGCCTGGCCCAGTTCCCGGACCACATGGCGCACGCTGTCGGTGTCGCGAATGATGCTGCCCAGGTCCGCCAGGGTGCCGCCGCTGAGCTCTTCGATGACCTCGTAGGCCCGGCCGTCCCAGCGTCCGGTGGCGATGATCTCGGGCACATGCGCACGGGGCAGGCGGCGGATCACGTCGTAGATCGCCGGGTCGGGTTCGGCGCCGGGACGGTAGAGCGTCAACACCGCCTGGAGTGGCGTTGCCTGGTGGCTGGCCAGGTAGCGTTCGCGCACGCCGTCGGTGCTGCTGATCTGGCGGATCAGCGCCCAGCCGTCGATCAGGGTCTGGCTGGCGCTGGCCGGGTCGACCTCGGCATCAGGAAGTGCTGGCCCAGGTGCCGTGTTGCCAGGGGGCTGGGCCGGGGGCGCGTCGCACTCCAGGCACATCAGGTCGCCTGGTTCCATGGCATGGCCGTTGCTGCAAACCAGGCCCGGCGCGGTGGTCTCGGGCTGGGCCGGGGCCTCTGGCGGCGGGCTGTCCTGGCCTGGGCCGTGCTGGGGCACGGGATCTTGGGGCATGGCGTCTTGGGTGACGATGACCTGGGGCCGCCAGCCGTCGGCGCGCAGCGGTTCGCCGGCCAGGTCCCAGTTACAAGGGTTCTGGTCGACGGTGCCTTCGCAGAACAGCTCCTGGAGTGGGCGTTCGGTCTGGCAATTGGGGCAGAAGCGAATCATCGGGAGAATTCCATTCAGTGGCGGTGCGCACTGGTCTGTATTTGGTGGCCTTGCTCCTGCAGCAGGTCGCGCAGGTGCAGCAGGTCGTCACGTCGGGGGATACCGGCCATCCAGACGCTGCCGTTGGCGTCGAACATCAGGTCCAGGGCCTTGTCGGCGGCTGCCAGGGGACGCTCATAGGACGCCAGGCGCGCATGGCCGAGGGGCGTGAGCAGGGTCAGGCGCTGGTTGTCGCTACCGCGCAGCGCCAGGGATTGTTCGAGGCGTTCCTCGTAGGGGTCGCTGATCAGCCCGTCGATCAGGCCCTGGGCCTTGCTTAGCTGGGGCTGCAGGTGCTCCAGCGGATAGCCGCTGTAGACCAGGATGTCCACCGGACTTTGGCGGCGCAGCCCTTGGAGTAAAAGCAGCAGGGCCTCGAACTGATCGAAGGGCTCGCCGCCGGACAAGGTGATGCCGTCGGCTTCGCGCAGCCAGGGCGCCAGTTGCGTGAGCAACTGGTCGATGTCCAGGCGCCGCTGGCCGGGCCCCCAGGTATCGGCGGAAATGCACCCGGGGCAGCGGATGCTGCAGCCCTGGAACCAGATGCCCAGGCGCCGCCCGGGGCCCAGGGTGGTGACCGGGAAATGCACCCGCGACAGGCTCAACTGCATTTTCAGCGGCGTTCCATGAGCAGGCCGCCGGCGTCCAGCGCGGTGATCGAGAAACGCTCGCCCGGCTGCGCATCCTGATCGAACAGGGCCCGGGACAATGGATTGAGCAGGCGCGCCTCGAGCTGGTTGCGAATGCCCCGGCCACCATTGGACAGGTCATGCAGGCACAGCGTGCGCAGGCCTTGGCGGGCCTGGGAGCTCAGTTCGACGAACAACGCCTGTTGCTGTTGCAGGTCCTTGAAGGTGGTGTCGACCATCTGCTCGAAGATCTGGATCGCCACATCCTCGCGGATGAAGTCGAAGACGATGATGTTCTCGCCGATGCGGTTGAGGATCTCCGGACGGTTCAGCACCAGCTTGAAGTAGCGGTCGATCTCGCTGTGGACCTTCTCCTGCATCTGTTCGAAGGGTTCGCCGGGTAGCACGTTGGCGACGCGCTCGCCATTATCGCCCTGGCGATAGATGCCCAGGTTGGAGGTGAACACGATCAGCGCCTCGGAAAAATACACCCGATCACCGCGCCCGGAGGTGAGCACGCCGTCGTCGAGGATCTGCAGGAATTTATCGAGGATGCGCGGGTGGGCCTTCTCGATTTCGTCGAACAGCACCACGCTGAAGGGTTTTTCGCGGATGGCGTTGGTCAGCTCGCCGCCCACGTCGTAGCCGACATAACCGGGCGGCGCGCCGATCAGGCGCTGGTCGGCGTGCTCGGCACTGAACTCCGACATGTCGAAGCGGATATAGGCGCTTTCATCGCCGAACAGCAAGCTGGTGATGGTCTTGGCCAGTTCGGTCTTGCCCACGCCCGTGGGACCTGCGAGGAAGGCCACGCCCCGGGGCCGGTTGCCCTTGCGGTTGGCGCCGACCCCGGTCATCGCCCGCTTGACGATGTCCAGCATGTGGGTCACCGCATGATCCTGGCCCTTGACCCGCTGGTGCACTCGTTCATCGGCCTGGCGGATCTGCTGGCGGTCGATGCGCAGCCAGGGATCTTCGGTGACCCCGATCTTGTAGCGGCGCACGGCATCGGCGATCTGCTCCATGGCCACGCCCTCGACCCGTGCCAGTTGGGCGATGGCGCTCAGATCGAGCAGCAGCAGGCCTTCGGTATTCTGCACGAAGGCATCCACCGCCTCGCGGGTGCTGTCCTCGCTGGCTTCCTGGCTGCCGGCCAGGCTCTTGAGCAGGGCCGGGGCCAGGGCGCGGCGGGTCAGCTGATCGGGCCGGGATACCGGAATGTGGCGTAGCCGCGGGTTGTCCACCAGCAGCCAGTCGGGCAGGTCGCCTTCCTTTTCCACCAGCCACAGCAAGGTATTGAAGAAGGGTTTGCGCAGCTCCGGCAGCGGCCGGCTGCGGGCCTGGTGGGAGTGCACCAGGGCCTGGGTGAACAGCTGGTGTTCGGCGGCGCTGAGAGAGTCATTGCGCACCACCAGGCGCGAAGCGAAGTCGATGACCAGGGCAGTCGGCGGGCCGGCGCGATTCACCAGGCGCTGCACGGTGGCGGCCAAGAGATCGGGGCCTGCCGGAGCGGCGCCATCCACCGGGGTCAGGCCCAGCTCCTTGAGCAGGGTCTGGCCCGCCGCGGGATCGCTGTCCGGCTTGCCGATGGCGCGCATGCCGGTTACCGGGTCCCACGTCAGCACATGGGCGTAGCCGGCCGCGAGCAGGGTGTCGCAGAGGGTCTGGTTGAAGCTCAGGGCCGTGACCGTGCCGGGGGCCACCTCGCTGGCCTGCAAGTCGCGGATATTGCCGGACAGGACAAACTGGCTCTTGAGTGGCAGGAAGCGGACCAGGTCACGCATCCAACGTGGGCTTTCAAACGGTGTATTCCCTGACATGTTTCAGCTCGTAACCTTGGGCGGTGGTGGCAGGGTATTGCCCCATGCTCAGGTTTTCCAGCTTCGGGTTAGGAAATTTCCTATTCCTTTTGGCACGCCGACCGGTGGTTGGTGGCTCCAGGTTGCCGACTTGGCCACAGGCAGGATGCAGCTCGACCACGAGCGCCAGGTCCTCGGCCCGAACCGGTAGCGGGAGCACCTGCACATGCGCCATGGCGCGCTCATGCGTCCGCTGGAACAATTGCTGGCGCTGGACGGAATTAACGTCTGCCAGCAGAACGAGCAGGTCGAAAGCTTGGTACTTGGCAATGGTCTCCAGGAGGCTGTCATCCCGGTCTAAGTCAAAGCCATCGAAAAAGAGTGCATTGAAGCGCTCGCCTGCCTCCAGCCGTTCGATGAGTGCTTGGGTGCTGCTTTGCACTGAAACGCTGAACACGCCCAGCCCGTTGAGCTTGCGCCAGAGCTCCAGCAGCCCGTTGAAACACCTGCCAAACACGGCGACTTTGCATTGACGATGCACAGCAAGATCCTCAAAACGTCCAAGCCTAAGCCCTTGCGCCATCGGCATGTGCAAGAAGCGCCTGGTTTCCAGTCGGGCGGATTCTCGAAGGCAAGCAAGAGTCATGGACCAAGAATATTCTTGTCGTATATCGAGAGGTGTCTTGAGGCTTTTTTCCCGGTTGCCGGACAGAATTATTCACACCGGCAGCAAGAAAAATCCGTCAGCTCAAGCCAATCGGCTACACCATATGGGTAAGCCTATTAGTGAGACGCTGCAGGATCGGCCTTGTCGCTCTCGGAACGTCTATGCCTGATGACTTTGGTGATTGCATGAGTAGGAAAGTCTTGATCGTTGATGATCATCCCCTGGTATGCCAGGCAATTCGCCAAGCACTAGTGACCATCGGCTTTGAGGCCGTAGGGGAGACCGCCGATGGCGTGGAGGCGTTGCGCATGATCGAGTCGCTGGCGCCTGATGTGGTCATCCTCGACATTGGCCTGGAGAAGCTTGACGGCCTGAGCGTGCTCAGGCGCATTACCCGCGAGAAGCTCGATACCCGTGTGTTGGTATTTACCGCGCAGGCCAAGGAGAACTACGCAACTCGTTGCCTGCAGGCCGGTGCGACTGGTTTCGTCGGCAAGAGCGAGCCCATAGGCAAGCTGATAAAGGCGGTCGAGACGGTCGCCGACGGCTATATCTTCTTTCCGAAAGACTTCATGCCGTTGCTCGGCAAGCACGAGTTGACCGGAGACCTGGAAGACCTCACTGATCGGGAGCTGCAAATCCTCAAGATGTTGGCGCAGGGGCTTTCCAACGGCGATATCGCCAAGCGCTTGAGCCTCAGCAACAAGACCATCAGCGGCCACAAGGTGAATATCCAGACCAAACTCGGCGTTGTCTCGGTCATCGAGCTGGCCGATATCGCTCGTCGGCACAATCTGATCTGAGCCTGCAGACGTGAAGTCCCGTTGGCCTCTGGTTCGCTGTGGGTGTTTTCTACTCCTGTTGATGTGCCATCGGATTGGGATGGCTGGAGGCGCGGACTTGCAGCCTGTCGCGCGGCAGCCGCTCGATGAGCTGAAAATCAGCCTGTCCGCGCCCGAGCGGCAGTGGCTAGGGCAAAGAAAGTCACTGACAGTTGGCATCTTGCATGATCCATTGCCGCCGCTTCGCATCTTTGTCGAAGGCCCGCGCCTGGAGGGATTGCTGGCCGATTACGTGGTGGCCTTGCAACGCGAGCTGGGGGTGCCGATCCGGCTGCGCAGCTTCCTGACCCGCGACGCCATGTATGCCGCCTTGCGTGGTGGCGACCTCGATATGGTCAGCAATATCAATCCGTTGATGGCCGCAAGTCATGGCCTGGTCCTGAGCCCACCTTATGTCCTGACCGAACTGGCCCTGTTCTCCGAAGGTGGGGACTTGCATGAATACAGCATTGATGATGGCCAGACACGCATTGCAGTCGCCAACGGCATGATGCTGGAGCTGTTTCGCAGCGCCGGTGGGCGTGGCAGGTTCCAGCACTACCCCTCGGCGCTGCTGGCCATGGCCTCGGTATTGACCGGCGAGAACGAGGTGTTCCTCGGTGATGCACTCTCGACCCGCTACCTGTCCAGCCAACTGTTCAGCAACCAGTTGGTGGTCAACCAGAGTGTGAAGCTGCCAGAAGTGAAGGTCGGTTTTGGCCTGAAACCGGGTAACGCGATACTCGAAGGTATTCTCAAGCGCGCGCTGGGGGGAATGACCCGCTGCCAGAAGATCCGCGCGCAGCACCTTTGGGGCGATAACGAAGTCTGCAGTACCAGCGACTTTCGCAGCCGCCTCGACGCACAAGAACTGGACTGGCTCGACAGGGCTGGGACGGTGCGCCTGGCGGTCAGCGAAGACCTGGCGCCCTATGCATTCTTCAACAACCGTGGGCGCTTCAACGGCATCGCGTCGGACGTGCTGGACATCATCCGACGCAAGACTGGCCTGCATTTCAAAATCGATCGTGTCAGCTCGCTCAGCCAGGCCAACGAATTGCTCGACCATGGAGCGGCGAGCCTGAGCATCCTTCCGGAAACCTCTCCGGTCGAGCTGCCCTATCCTCATTCCGATCCGCTCGCCACCGCGCCATATCTCTTCATACAGCGCCAGGAGGCTCAGGAAACGCTCGATGCACAGACCCGGGCCACGGTCATCATCGCCAAGGGGTATGTCGAGCCACAGCAGTTCCGTGCCCAGTATCCTTACCTGGTCTTCAAGGAGACGCAGACCATGGGCGAAGCCTTCAAGCAGCTACGAGACGGCGGCGCCGATCTTGTTCTCGCTCCTGCCAATGTGGCGCGCTACTACTTGTCGTACAAATACGAAAGCAGCTTGAAGGTCGGAGGCATCTTCGACGGGCCCGGCGTGCGGATAGTGTTCGCTGCGCCGCATGACCAGGCCCAGCTGATCAGCATTCTCGACAAGGCGATGCTGGAAATCACCCCCAGGGAGTCTCTGCTGATCGTCGGTCGCTGGCGTGCCAACTCGGCCACCGATGACAAGTACTGGGAAGGCGTCGCATCGTTCATCTGGCGCTCCTTCGGACTGCTGGGAGTGATGCTGCTGGTGGCAGGCATGTTGATTGTCGCTCAGCGCCGGCGTATTCGGCGCAAGCGCCAGGACTTGCAGCAGCGTCAATTGTTGATGGATGAGTTGCAAGTGGCCAAGGAGTCGGCGGACCACGCGAGTCGTGCCAAGACGGTATTCCTGGCAACCATGAGCCACGAGATCCGCACGCCGCTGAACGCGATCATCGGCATGCTGGAGCTGGTGCTGACACGTCGGGGCGAAACCGAGCTCGATCACCAGTCGATGCATATCGCCTACGAGTCGGCGGTCAGTCTCCTGGCCCTGATTGGCGACATCCTGGACATCTCACGCATCGAGTCGGGAAAGCTGGAGTTGGCGCCCGAACCGGCGAGGATGACGGTGTTGCTGGAGTCCGTGGGCAATGTATTTTCGGGGCTTGCCCGGCAGAAGCAGTTGCGTCTTACCCTGGACATCGATGCGCAGGCCTCGGCACAGGTCTGGGTGGACGCGGTGAAGGTCAAGCAGATCGTTTCCAACTTGCTCAGCAACGCGATCAAGTTCACCGAGCAGGGGGGCGTCGACCTGCGCTGCTCAGTAGAGGCGGCCGGCGACTCGGCGTTGAGTTTTCGAGTCAGCGTTACTGACACTGGGGCGGGTATTGCCGCTGCGCAGTTGGGGCAGGTGTTCCAACCGTTCTACGTCGTCGATGGGGCGGTTGGCGATCCTAATGCTGGCGCGGGCCTGGGCCTGGCGATCAGCCAGGCCCTTTGCCTGTTGATGGGTGGGACGCTGGAGGTAAAGAGCGAGGAGGGCACGGGCACTTGCATGAGCTTCGTCGTCGTGCTGGAACGGGTGATGGCCGATTGTGCAACGCTCCCCGAAGGGGAGGCGCCGAAAAGCCACATCAATGAGCCGCTGAGCGTGCTGGTCGTCGAGGACCATCTGCCCAGCCAGTACTTGCTGGTCCAGCAGGTCGGATACCTGGGGCATCGCGTGCTGGCTGCCAGCAATGGCCTGGAGGGGCTTGCAACGTGGAGCGAGCACGCCGTCGATATCGTCATCAGCGATTGCAACATGCCGCAAATGGGTGGCCTTGAGATGGCCCGGACCATTCGCCGCCTGGAGCAACAGCAGGGCGGCAAGCCTTGCCTGATTATCGGCCTCACCGCAGATGCCCAGCGCGAGGCGCTGCAGCTCTGCCGCGATGCCGGTATGGACCATGCCTTGGCCAAACCCACCAATCTGGCCACGCTCAATCGCTTCATTCCCAAGCTCGGCCCCGATCAATCGTGGGCAAGCCAAGGGCTGTCATGGACCAACGATATCCGCGCCTCAATGGCCCGGCAGGTGGTGGCCAGCAACCAGGAGGAAAGTGCCGCATTGCGCAGGGCGTTGGAGGAGGGTGACCTGCCTGGGGCCGGGCGTATTGCCCACAAGCTGAAGGGCACTGCCTACCTGCTCAATCATCAGGCCTTGCTGGAGCAGTGCGTGGAAGTCGAGGAGCTGTGCTCAGGTGAACTCACCGAGGAGTTCGGTGAAACGGTGCAGATTTTGCTCGACACCCTGGAAGTGATCACAGGATCCCTGCAGGCGGTATGAACCAAGAAGCTTCCTGGTTTGCTTCAAGACTTTTCCTGGCTGTATCGCAGATGCATCTTTGAGGGTCCGAGCCACCGCACGCATAGGCTTTGCGGGTGATTCGAACCAGGGCTTCAGACATGTCCATTGCAGTATCCCCCCAGTTGCTGACCGTCGACGAGGTGCGCAGAGGGCTGCACCGCCGGGAGTTCCAGGCCTATGTGCAACCCAAGTTCAACTTGCGAAGCCATCAAGTGCCTTGCGTGGAAGTACTTGCCCGCTGGCACCATCCCCTGCGTGGCCTACTGGGCCCCGCGACCTTTCTCCCACTGATGGGGCACGGATGGTTGCTCGACGAGCTGCTCTGCAGCCTGCTGGACCAGGGCCTTGCCTGCCAGCTGGAGCTGCACCGGCAAGGACGCGAAATGGGCTTTGCCTTCAACCTCAGCTTGCATCAGTTGGTCGACGAAGGGCTGGTCGACCGCCTGGAGGCACGCTTGCAAGCGCATCCCTTGTCGTTGTCGGCGGTGACTCTGGAGATCACCGAGGATGCAGGGACCCACATCTTGCCCGTCGTGACTCAACGGATACTTCGCCTGAAGCGATTGGGGGTGCGCCTGTCGATGGATGATTTCGGTACAGGCCACTCCTCACTGTGGCGCCTGTGCCAGTTGCCGTTCGATGAGATCAAGCTGGCGGGGGAATTCACGCGTCAGCTCACCACACCGGGGCGCGCGCAGGCGATCGTGGGCCATGCGCGAACCCTGGCTGAGGAGCTGGGAATGGAGTTGATTGTCGAAGGTATCGAAACCCGGGCGCAGCGTTCGATCCTCATGGGGTTGGGGGTTCGTTTCGGGCAGGGCTATCTCTGCGCCAGGCCCATGTCACTGGGCGCGCTGGGAGGCTGGCTGGAGCAGCCGCCCAGTGCTGCCGGTCAATCGTATTCGATGATGTAGTTGAGCGTTGCGTTCGCCATGCCCGCTTTGACCTGCTGCCCGGCCTTTCTGGCATAGGCGGCGTTGACGGGCAGGCGATACAGTTCTCCGCCAGGTTGACTGTTGATCCAGCCCATGGATAGCGCGCTACCCCTGGAGAAGGGCAGCAGCGCGCCACTGCCGTTGCTCAACGAAATCTCCACCCCTGTTGCCCCTCCCGCGTCGAGGTTGAGGCGGCCAGGACCGCTGGAGTTCCCTTCGAAATAGACCCGCACCGGGATCTTCGTTCCTGCCGGCATGCCGGCGCAGAGTACGTCGAGGTTGAATGATTTCTGTTGCTTGCCGATATCGCCGATCGACACCCGCCCCATGGGAATGGTGAGTTTCTCAACGCCAGCACAGCCAGAGAAGTAGCTGCGGGTTTCAAGCTTGGTACTGCCTGCGACCAGTATCTGCGCTGCGTTCCAGCCGTTGATGTCCTGCTCGATACGAAAGTTCATCGTCGCGGTTCCCTGGCTGACATCGCGCGAGGTGCGGATGAATTCGAGCTGGATGGACTTGATCACGTTGATGTACATGCTGGCGCTATTACGGTAACCCTGCTTCAGTGGCAAGCTGCCGCTTGCATTGCCGGCCGCGCTCATGAAACGCACACCCACTCCCGGGATGCCGGTCTTGTAGACATCGGTGAAGCCGTCTGCCAGTTCGCCGTCGGCGATGTAGTGTTCACCGTGGTAGTTGGGGGTGGCAGGAAACGGGCACTTGATCTGCCAGATCTCGGTGTGGATGGTCGCCTTGGGCGCCGTGGCCATGACCGATCCGACGGGCGCGCTCTTGAGCTCAATGGCGCTTGGCGCAGTCATCGAAAAATACCTTTTTTGGCTGCCGCTGCCTCCGGTGTACCAGAAGCATCCATCCGAGTTGGCGGCCTGCGCCGTATTGAAGGCCAGCGCAGCGAAGGCTGCAGCGAGGGCCAGAACCTGCGGTTTCATTTCATGACTCCGTGAGCGGCTGAGCACTGCATGCCGCGTTCACCTGGTCATACACCAGGGACGCGTCGCGCTCAGGTAGGGTGTAGGGGATATGGCAACTGCCGCCTGCCCAGCGCGCCTGCAACTGGCCCTTGTCCGGGATGCCGAACACCAGCGCCCGCGACTGGTTGTCCACTACGGCCAGCAGCTTCTCGCCTTCGAACAGCTGTGCGCCGAAGGGCAGGTTGGCCCCGGTGGACTGCAGCAGGTTGAACTGCACGCGACGTCCGGAAGATGCCGCGAAGTGTGCCTTGACCACCGCTCCGCGGCGTGGCACGACTCGGGTCGAGGTCTCGTTGACGTCCACGTCCGTGCCCAGGGTCTGGGTATCGAGGCTCAGGTTGTTGTAGCGGTAGGGCTGCACGTAGCCTTCGAGGGTGTAGCCGGCGCCATCGGTACGTCCGCTGGCACCTTCCAGCCGCGCCCCCTTGACCCCCGGGACCTCGATCAGCGCGAAGGTCACGCCGCCGCTGTGGGCGACTATCGAGCCGGTCGCCGTCAGGTCCAGGTGGCGTGAGGCACCGGATTTGGCATAGTTCCCGGCGACCTTGGCCGAAGGCGCATCCCAACCCATGCCGACGCTGCCTGAGCGTTCCTGGTCGGATCTTCCGGCTTGGGCGGAGTAGGAAAGCGTGCCGGCGTCGTCCAGATAGCCGGAAACCCCCGTCTGCAGGCTGTCATCGCCCTTGCCTGCGTGGGTATAGCTGCTGTACAGGCGCTGCGAGCGCGTGCTGGAGCCGAAGGGGATGCTCACCGACATCGCCAGTTGATTGTCCGAAGCCTGCGAAGTGCCGGCGCTCTGGGTATGCGATGCAGAAATACTGAAGCTCACTTCGCCGACGTTACCGCTGTAGCCCAGCTGGATGCGCCGGGTGTTGCCGGTACGGTCCCAGTAGTTGGTTTCGCCGGCACTGAGAAAAACCGAGCCGTTGTTGCCGATTGACTGGTTGATGCTCAGATCCAGGCGGTTCTTGGGCCTGGCACTGACGAAGTCCTGGCGATTGGCCTCGGCCATCTCCTGGATGTGCTCGCTCAGTGTCCGGTAGCCGGAGGTGGAGTAGCGATACCCCACCATGGTGAAGGTGGTGTTGGTGCTGTCGAGCGTCTTGGAGTACAGGAAGCGCGCACTTTGTCCGGTCGCGGCCTTGCCGTGCCCCGGGCGCGAGTGGCTATTGGTGACGTCCAGCGACATGCCGCCGACCGTGGTGTTGAGGCCCAGGCCCAGGTTGACGGCGCTGTAGCCGTCGGCACCCAGCAGTCCGCCGTAGGTGGTCAGGTTGTCGGTGGCGCCATAGACCGCGGTGCCCTGTAGCAGGTTCGGTGCTTTTTGCCCATCGTTGTCGTACTTGCCCAGCGACAGGCTGTACTGGAAAGTGCCGCGCCGTACCATCACCGGCAGGTAGGAATAGGCCTGGCTGAACGAGCGTTTACGGCCGTCCGACTCGACGATGGTGACTTCAAGATCGCCATTGGAACCACCCGGGTAGATGTCGCGAATCTCGAAGGCGCCCGGCGAGACGGTGGTGGAATAGATGACGTAGCCGTTCTGGCGCACCTCCACCGTGGCGTGGGTTTCGGCGATGCCGCGAACGACCGGTGCATAGCCGGATTCGTTGTCCGGCAACATGCCGATGTCCGAGCCCAGCTGGAAACCGCGAAAGCGGCTGCTGTCGAAGATATCGCCGTTGGTATAGAGCTGACCCATGGCAAACCGCCCCTTCAGCTCGGTGATGTCGTGCTCCAGGTAGGTCCGGTTGCTGGAGAAATGGCGCGACATGCCGGTGCTCTGGCTGATCGCTGCTTCGTTACGCAGGCGCCACTGGCCGATGTTGAAGCCATTGCGCAGGCCCAGGTAGCCATAGTCGCTGTTGAACCCGTCACTGGTGTTGCGGTTGTAGTTCAACTGGTAGTTACTGAAAAACGCAGTGATCCCGTTGTCCCATAGCGAAGGGTCGACATACCCGCGTGAGCGTCGCTTGAGGTAGGCCTGGGGCACGCTCACGTACAGCGCGAGCCTTGAGGCGTCCATTTCAATGGATGCACCTTCGATACGCAGCAGGACCACTGGGTCGGTGTCCAAGCTGTCTGGCGAGACGATGCCTTCATGCTTCAGGCGCTCGATATCCATGCCCATCTCGCGTAACAGGCCAAGACTCAGAACAGGTTGTGCGTTGGTGGAATCACCCTCGTCATCCAGGGTGAAGGTGATTTCCTCGCGTCGCTCCAGGCGCTGGTTCAGGTACAGGTCGACGCTGTAGCTGCCCGGGACCACGCCATTGCTCTGCTCGAAGTAGCGAAGGTCGACTTCGGCCCCCTTGTTCTGCAGGAACATGGGGTTGAACTGCGCGGCGCTGGCGGGAGTGGTACCAAGAAAGCTGGCGGTGGCAAATAACGGGATACAGGCATTCGAGTATTTCCAGGCTCGTTTGTTGCCAGGCCTCTTTGGATAATCATTCATGTTCATTGACAGCACTTTCCTGTGCACGCGGACTCGAGCCGACCGCTCGGCGTCCGCGAGAATTGAGAAGGGAGGGGTGTGGAAAGCGCGTCAGAACTGGAGAGAAACGCTGTGTTTCTCTAGGGCGCCGTAGTCGTTGATGGATTCCCAGCGAACCTGCGCTACCCCACTGAAGTCGGAGGGAAGGCCCTTGATGATCATCTTGCGGGTGTCGTGCGGTCCGACCATGGCGGACTCGACCGCATACTCCTGGTGGTTGGCCAGAACCCGTACCTGAGCCAGCGAGACGTGAAAGGCTGTGTCGTTGATTGCCTGCAGAGCCGGTACGTTGCCCGCCTTGAGCGCAGCCCACTGCAGCTGCTTGGCCGATTCCTCGGCGTTGCCGGGCAGGCCCTGGGGCCGGTAGAACAGTTTAAGGCGCTGGCGGAACGCGACCTGCAGGCTGTTGTTGGCATCAGACACCTGCGGGATTTCCTGGATACTCAGCCAGACCACGGATTCGCGATCCTGCACAAGGCCTTTGCCTTGGTAGAAGATGCGCAGCGTCTGTTGCTTGCGGTGGCCAAGGCGCGCTAGCGAAGGTGTGACAGCAAATGGTACATCTGCTTGCTGATGTCCTGGTTCGGCCTCGATCCAAGCCTGGATCATGATGTCCTCGGCCCCCAGGTTGCTGACCTGGATGGACGCTTCGCGGTCACTGGCTGGAAAGATGATTCGCGTGCCACCGACCTGGATGCCGGCCAGGCAGATCCCGGAGGACATGGAGAGCGTCAGCAGCATGCAGAGACGCAAAATCAATCCTGGTTTCATTACGGACTCGGAAAAAGCAAAAAAACGAAGAGGAGGGCGGGGGCGATACACCCCCGCCAGGGCGACTTATTCGTAAGTCAGCGTGAACGGCAGGGTGCCGTTGGCGGTGCCCGGCTTGAGCTCGCTGCCGTTGGCGACATAGGAGGCACGCATGTTCAGTGCGGCAGAGTACTTGGCCTGTTCACCTTCGCCGGAAGCAGTCAGCGCTGCGCTGTAGGCCTCGTTCGCCGAGAGGTTGATCAACTGGCTGTTTTCGTCGTACATGCCGATGCCCACTCCGCCGGCGCTGCCAGTGGTTTTGAGCAGGCTGTTGTTGTTCGGATCGATGCCGGAGCCGGACATCGGGTCGAAGCCGAACTTCACGGTGGTCAGGCCGGCTGCGGTGTTGCCGCAGTCCAGGTTAAGGTTGATCGAGGTCCCGGCAGCCAGTCCTGCCTCGGCGGAGCCGCCCAGGGCATCCATGCTGACTTTACCCAGGTTGACCTCGACGATCTGCTGGCCTTGCCCACCTCCGACAGAGGAACCGGCACCTGCCGAGGCGACGCAGGAGGCGGCGGTGATTTCGCCGGTGAAGTTGATGGTGCCATCGGCGGCCTGGGCGGAATTGGCCAGAACACAGGCAGTCGAGGCGATCATCAGGAACTTGATTGCTTTCATGGGGAGAGTCTTTCCTTGCAGGTATATATCAGGCAGAAAGCGCCTTGAATCAGCGCAAGGAAATTCTAGGAAGGTGGGCCGTTAGGGTTAACAAGAAGCGTCTTGGAAGACGCCCGGCCGTTTCTTGAGTTGGCACTGGTGGGGTTGCCGGCGCCGAGGCCAGCTGCTCTTTAGGGATTGAACGCAGGAGCCCGGGCCTTGCTCATGGGTGGTCAGTTGAGTTGCGAGCGGCCGATACCGGCCCGCTGCGTCGTTCAACCCTGGCCGGTAGGGCTCTTACAGACTGTCGGGGTCGCCGAAGAACATCTGGATCCGTGAGCGCAGCCAACGCTCCCCGGGGTCGTTGTCCTGGGAGCCGCGCCAGGTCATGTGCATTTCGAAGCTGCGCACCGGCAGGGGCGGGTCTTCGGCACGTACGCCGCCGGCGGCGGTGAGGGCGTCGGCGGTGTAGTCGGGGACGGTGGCGAGGATGTCGGTGCCGGCCAGCAGGGTGCTCAGGCCATTGAATTGCGGCACCGCCAGCACCACGTGGCGCTTGCGCCCGAGTTTCTCCAGCTCTTCATCGATGAAACCGCTCAGGTCGCCGGCGAACGACACCAGGGCGTGGGGGCGGGTGCAGAAGTCGTCCAGGCTCAGGGGGCCGGGCATGGTGTCGGCGCGCAGCAGCTTGGGCATGCTGCGGCGCAGCACCTTGCGCTTGGCATTGGCTGGCAGGTCGGTGGTGTAGCTGACGCCGATGGATATCTCCCCGGAAGCCAGCAGCGAGGGCATCAGCAGGTAGTTGGTCCGGCGTACCACCAGGACGATGCCCGGGGCTTCGGCGCGCAGACGCTTGAGCAGCATCGGTAGCAGGGCGAACTCGACGTCGTCGGACAGGCCGATGCGAAACACCGCGGTGCTGGTGGCCGGGTCGAATTCGGCGGCGCGGCTCACGGCAGTGGAGATCGAGTCCAGCGCCGGAGACAACAGGGCGAAGATCTCCACGGCTCGGGCGGTAGGCTCCATGCTGCGGCCGGTGCGCACGAACAGCGGGTCGTCGAACAGATTGCGCAGGCGCGAGAGGGCCGCGCTGATGGCGGGCTGGCCAAGGAACAGCTTTTCGGCGGCGCGGGTCACACTGCGTTCGTGCATCAATGTTTCGAACACGATCAACAGGTTCAGGTCGACACGACGCAGGTCATTACGATTCATCTGGAGTCCTGGCAGAGTCAGCGAGCTTGACGGGAGCGGCCATATCGAAACAATGGCCGGCGTGAATCTTACGGGTAAAGGCTGCTACTCTGCACCGGCTAATTGCCTGGATCGCCCCATGGAGAGCGCCCGACCCCGATTTTCAAGGGCCTGGAATCGATGACAGGCATGTCGACTATTAATCAGCACTGATAGTCTTGCTTTCAAAGCCCGGATAAAGTCCGCGGCATTAGAGGTTTTTTTTGACGAGGTTTGCGATGTCCCGCGCGATTCGTTTTCACAAGTTTGGACCGGCCGAGGTGCTCAAGTGCGAAGAGCATGCGGCCTCGTTGCCTGCGCCAGGCGAAGTGCAGGTACGAGTCGAAGCCATCGGTATCAGCTGGTATGACGTGCTCTGGCGGCAGAACCTGGCTTCCTCCCATGCCCGGTTGCCTTCTGGCCTGGGCCATGAGATGGCCGGTGTGGTCACCGCCGTGGGCGAGGGCGTCGAGGACCTGGCAGTGGGCGACAAGGTCGCCAGCTTTCCTGCCGAAAGTCCCAATGACTACCCGGTGTATGGCGAGCAGATCGTCCTGCCACGCTCGGCCCTGACTCGTTACCCGGAGGTCCTGAGCCCGATCGAGGCGGCCGTGCACTACACGCCGCTGCTGATCGCCTACTTTGCCTATGCCGACCTGGCGCGGGTCAAGCCTGGGCAGTTCGCCCTGGTTACCGATGCCAGCCATTGCGCCGGCCCGTCCTTCGTCCAACTGGGCAAGGCCCTGGGCGTGCGGGTGATTGCCGTCACCAAGACCGCCGAGGAGCGCGAGTACCTGCTGTCCCTCGGTGCAGAGAAGGTGATCGTCACCGAAGAACAGGACTTGCTGATGCAGGTCAACAAGCTCACGGACAGTCGTGGCGTCGATGTGGTGTTCGATGGCCTCGGCGGGCCGCAGATGTCCATGCTCGGCGATGTCCTGGCGCCTCGCGGCAGCCTGGTGCTGTACGGCCTGCAAGGCGGCAACCAGACACCGTTCCCGGCTTGCGCGGCGTTCCAGAAGAACATCCAGTTCTTCGTGCACTGCATCGGCAACTTCACCGGTAAACCCGAGCTGGGGATCACCCAGGACCAGGCAGCCTTGCAACGGGCGCTGCGTGATATCAACCAGTTGACTACCGACCGGGTGCTGGTGCCATTGAAGACCCGGGTCTTCCCGTTCAGCGAGTTTGTCCAGGCGCACCGCTATATGGATGAATGCCCATGCCGCGAGCGGGTCGCACTGCAGGTCGAACCGGCCTGATTCCCTGACGCCAGGCTTCGCTTTCGAAGCCTGGCGTTCTTGTTCCTGCCTTCCTGGCAAATGCTTGCCTGTTGCTCTTGCCCATACATTTTCCTGGCGTTGCGTGCCCCCTGGGTTCGTGGCAAATGTTGCCGTGGCCGACGGATAGATTCCATCGCGCTGCGGTCAAACTGCCAGTAAACTGCGCGGCATTCTCGAACCACCCATCTTTTGAGGTTTTGCATGACTCTCAGTCCTTTTGCGGGCAAACCGGCACCAACCCAGTTGTTGGTGGATATCCCGCGACTGGTTACGGCTTACTACACCGGTCAGCCTGATGCATCGGTCCCTACCCAGCGCGTGGCGTTCGGCACCTCCGGGCATCGTGGCAGCTCGTTCGACCTGAGTTTCAACGAGTGGCATGTCCTGGCCATCAGCCAGGCCATCTGCCTGTACCGCGAAGCCCAGGGTATCGATGGTCCGCTGTTCCTGGGGATCGATACCCATGCTCTCTCGACCCCGGCCGGTGCCAGCGCCCTGGAGGTCCTGGCTGCCAATGGCGTGACCGTGATGATCGCCGAAGGCGACGAATACACCCCGACGCCCGCCGTCTCCCATGCCATCCTCTGCTACAACCGTGGCCGCACTTCGGGCCTGGCGGACGGTATCGTCATCACACCGTCGCACAATCCGCCGCAAAGCGGCGGCTTCAAGTACAACCCCACCAACGGCGGCCCGGCCGATACCCACATCACCAAGTGGATCGAGGCCAAGGCCAACGAACTGCTGGCGGCCCGGCTGGCCGGGGTCAAGCGCATCAGCTTTGAGCAGGCGCTGAAGGCCGACACCACCCATCGCCATGACTACGTCAATACCTATGTCGCCGACCTGATCAACGTCATCGACCTGGATGCCATTCGCAATGCCAAGCTGCGCCTGGGCGTGGACCCGCTGGGTGGAGCAGGGGTGCGCTACTGGTCGGCGATCGCCGAGCACTACAAGCTGGACCTGGATGTGGTGAACCGCGAAGTGGACGCGACGTTCCGCTTCATGTCAGTGGACTGGGACGGGCAGATCCGCATGGACCCATCCTCCAGCCACGCCATGCAGGGCCTGATCGGCTTGAAGGAGCGCTTCGACGTGGCCTTCGCCTGCGACCCGGACCATGACCGTCACGGCATCGTCACTCCGAGCGGTGGCCTGCTGGCGCCGAACAACTACCTGGCGGTATCCATCGACTACCTGTTCCAGAATCGTCCGCAATGGCGCGCTGATGCCGCGGTAGGCAAGACCGTGGTCAGCAGCGGCTTGATCGACCGTGTGGCGGCCCGCCTGGGCCGGCGCTTGTATGAAGTGCCGGTGGGCTTCAAGTGGTTTGCCGACGGCTTGTTCGATGGCTCCCTGGGCTTTGGCGGCGAAGAAAGCGCTGGGGCTTCGTTCCTGCGCAGGGATGGCGGTGTGTGGTGCACCGACAAGGACGGCCTGATCCCGGCATTGCTGGCGGCGGAAATGACCGCCCGTACGGGTCGCGATCCGAGCCAGGCCTATCGTGCATTGTGCGATGAGCTGGGTGAGCCGTTCTCTGTACGGGTCGATGCCAAGGCCAACCCGCAGCAGAAGGCGTTGCTCAGCAAGCTGTCGCCACAGCAGGTGACCTCCACTGAGCTTGCGGGCGAGCCGATCCAGCAGATCCTCAGCCACGCTCCGGGCAACGACCAGGCCATTGGCGGCTTGAAGGTAATGACCGAGAACGGCTGGTTCGCCGCACGGCCATCCGGTACCGAGGACATCTACAAGATCTACGCCGAAAGCTTCATCGGCAATGATCACCTCAAGCAATTGGTGCAGCAAGCCCAGGCCCTGGTGGATGGCGCCATCAGCGGCAACTGATCAGGCGATTGCCGGCAAATAAAAAGGGGCGACCATCTCGGTCGCCCCTTTTTTATTTGCCGCTGTGTCGCGCCTAGTCTCAGGCCAGGTCCACCAGGACGATCTCGCTGTCCTGTACTGCGGTTACCCGTAGCACCTGTTCATCCTGCACGGCGACGCCGTCTCGAGCTTCGGCGCGCAAGCCATTGATCTCGATGATCCCGGTGGCCGGCACCAGGTAGGCCCGGCGCCCGGCGTCCAGGCGATACTCGGCGCTTTCACCGGCCTTGAGGTTGGCTGCCACCAACCGCGCATCGGCACGGATACGCAGGCTCTCCACGTCGCCATCCTTGCCGCTGGCCAGGGTCACGAAGCCTTCACGTTGCCCCTTGGGAAACGGTTTGGCGCCCCAGGAAGGCGCAGAACCGGCCTGGTTGGGGATGATCCAGATCTGGAAGATCTTGGTTGGCGTGTCTTCCAGGTTGTACTCACTGTGGGCGATGCCGGTGCCGGCACTCATCACCTGCACGTCGCCCGCCTCGGTACGCCCCTTGTTGCCCAGGTTGTCCTGATGGCTGATGGCGCCTTCGCGCACATAGGTGATGATCTCCATATCCCGGTGCGGATGCTGCGGGAAGCCGGTGCCGGGGGCGATCACATCGTCGTTCCAGACCCGCAGGTTGCCCCAGTGCATGCGTTCGGGATCGTAGTACTCGGCAAAGGAAAAGTGGTGATGGGCATCCAGCCAGCCGTGGTTGGCGCCGCCCAGGGAACTGAAGGGTCTGAGTTCAAGCATGATCGTCTCCTCGTCAGGGTTCGTCATGGCACGTTGCGTCTGGCCAAAAACGATAACCGTTGGTTGATGGCGAGCATCATCTATCAGTCATTGATCGATAAAAAGCGCAAAAAATACCGTAATCCAATCGATAAAGTAGATGTTTTTTAAGCTGACGAAGAGGATGCCGAATCTCCGGTTCATCGCTTAAGTTGATGACTTGCAAGCAATTGACTGGATGCTGCGAGAAAATCCGGCGACCATAACCGCTCAAGCCTCACACCCTGGAGTCCGCGTGTCGCAACACACCCCCGATCTACCTCCCGAACTCATGCCACTGGCGCAGATGCCGTTGCTCAAGCGCCTGGCAGCGCGTTTCTTCGGTCATGGCCTGAGTCGCCTGCGGGCCCAGCATCGGGCGTCCTGGCTGCATGGCCAGGCGGATGGCTTTCGCAGTGGCCATACGGCAGGGGTGGAGTACGGTTACCGGGAAGGACGCTTGGAGGGCTTGGAGGAAGGCCGGCAGGTCTTGCTGATTCGCGACAGCCGCAATACCGAGCACAGACCCCCGGGCGTGGACGACCGCCTGTTCGACGATTGGCGCCTGCCCCTGGGGGCCGAGCTGAAGAAGCGCTTCAAGGCCGATGTCGCGCGCTTGCTGGCGCCCGAGGCCCAGCCCAGTGCCGCGCAATGGAAAATGATCTTCAGCGATACTCCAGCCACCGCGGTGATCGCGGGGGCCGGGGCCGGCAAGTCGACCTCGCTGGTGCTGCGCCTGCTGTTGCTCCATCACTACCTGGGGTTCGAGCTGGACTCCATGACCGTGGTGACCTTCACCCGGGAGTCGCGCAAGGATTTCATCGCCAAGCTGATACAGGTGTTCGCCCTGTGGGGCCGGCAACTGGATGCCCGGCAGGCCCGGGACCTGGTGCGCACCTTCCATTCACGGATCCTGCCCATGGTCCGCAGCCTGCCGGGGTTCGAACGGCTGCAGGCCTTCGAGAACCTCAACGAGCGGCAGCCGGGCCTCGACGCCGAGGTGGACAGCAACCCCTTCGACCTGCGTATCAACGATGCCCAGCGCAAGCACCTCAACGCCTGCTATCAGGGGCTGTATAACAGCGACGAGCGCTTTCGCCTGGCCTTGAAACCGCTGTTGCGCCATGCCCTGCAGCTCAAGGAGCTGGAGCGTGATCACCCGGATGTGCAAAAGCGCATGGCCGTCACCGAGCTGGCGGCCAAGCGCGACGAGGAACTGTGCGACGCAGTGGAGGACTTGTGGTTCAGGGCCGGAGCCTGGCCGATCAAGGGCATCGAACCCAAGCGTCAACGCTTCGAGATCAACGGCGCATCGTTCCACTGCCATGGTTACTGCGCCGAACTCGATGCCTGGGTGGTGCTGGGCTTCGACCCGCGGGAAAACTCGCAGATCACCCGCCCCGGAGCCAAACTGAGTGTCCGTGCGGAGTGGGCGGTAAAACGCACCCTGTTTCAAGCTTTCTGTCGTAAGCCATTGATTTGGCTTGATAGTTATGAAGACTCAAAACGCGCCCTTGGCGCTTTTTCGGCCCAGGCCAGTGCCGGCCCTGGCTTCGATTACCGGGCCAAGGGCGAGCTGGCTTCGGCACCGCTGCTGGATTGTTTCGTCGCCGCTGCCGGGTTCATCGAGAACCTGGGGCTGGATGTGGGCGACGCCGTGGGCCGCATGAGTTTTGCCCAGGATGACCCGGACCGGTACTTCTTCGAGGCCCTGAGCCTGTTCTGGCGCGCCCTGGAAGACCATCTGCTGGACCAGTCGCCACCGATCATGACCTACAACCGCATGTTCGCCCTGTTCAGCGAGCGTTCGCCGGAGAACTTCAAACTGCTGGCCGACGCCTGCCTGAGGCCGATGTCGCACCTGATGATCGACGAGTTCCAGGATGTTTCGCCGCAGATCGTCTCCTGGATCAAGGCCAGCCTCGGCGAGATCCGCCGTCGTGGCGCGACGCTGCATGTCGGGCGTGGTGCGCAGCATTCCTCGTTGTTGTGCGTGGGGGACGACTGGCAGTCGATCTATGGCTGGCGGGGTAGCTCGCCGCGCTACTTCATCGAGTTCAACAAGGAGTTTCCATCCCCGGGCGTCACCCGGGTGATGCTCAGCGAGAACTACCGCAGCCACCAGTACGTCATTGATGCGGCGGAGCACATCGTCCGCTCGGCCCCGACGATTGCCGGTAAGAAAGCCAAGGCCAGCGGCGAGGCCCGCGAGCCATGGCCGGTGCAAGTGCTGGATCGGGACGACGAGGGCTTGGCCCAGCGTTTGACGGAGCACTATCGACAGGGCGATTCAATCTTGATGTTGTTTCGAAAAACAAGTGATAAGTTATTGATTGAAAACGAAATTTCACAAATAGTTAATGTTGATTCTAGCTTGCCGCCAGCGGCCAGGCGGCTCAAGCAGTTGACCTTTCACAGCGCCAAGGGCTTGCAGGCCGACGTGGTATTCCTGCTGGGCGATTGCCAGCACCTGAGTAGCTCCCCTTACAAGAACCAGGTGTATCGCATGGCCGGGCTGGGCAAGGACGGCGATGCCACGCCCTACGACAGCGCCCAGAAAGACGAGATCCTGCGCCTGGCCTATGTGGGCATCACTCGGGCGGTCAAGCACTGCTACTGGTATGTCGAGCGCCAGGACTCCAGTGCGGGCAATGCTCCGAGGGCGTCGGACCGGGTGCCGAAGGACAAGCCGTATTTCCAGGACCTGCGGCAACGGCCATGAAAAAGCCCGCCGGTTGGGCGGGCCTGGGTGAAGGGGTCAGGCCTTGAGGACCAGGGAGGGCGAGAAGGCCTCCAGCTCATCCTCCACCGCCTCGATTATTCGTTCGACATCCGCGGCGCTCATTACCGTTGCGCAGGGAATGCCGGCGATGGCGATCATGGTTTCGCCGCTGGCGCGGTCGAAGAGCCGGGCGATCATGCTGCCAGGCGCATCCATGCTGGCTTCGAAACCCATGGGATGAAAATGCCAGCGCATCAGCTGGCAGGCGTTGGGGAAGGTGACTTTGCTGGCCCAGGCTGTGTTCATCGATGGCCCACCTTGATTCATTGAGCGCTTCCTTGTGCTCGCGGTAGGAACGAGGGCTCGTCGCTGAGCCGCTCGGTTGAGGTTCTAAAAATAGCACCGGGTCATGGCCGCTTGCAGTTTTTTTGGCCACCGTCCGGCGGTTCGTTCATGAAAGTTTGATGCCAGCCCTGCAGGCATTGGATGACCGAGCGCGCGGCTTGTCCCGGTTATCAGGGTGGTGATTGCCGCCTGTCGGCAAGTTCGGCAAGCTGCACTTTTTCTTTTCGGGAAATCTATGGCTGGCGCTGACGACGGGCCCCTGCAAACCGAAATCACCGGCGACACGGTGATGCGCTACCACCTGTGCTGGAAGCTGCGCGATCTGGAAGGGGTGATGGCGCTGTATCACCCGCAGATCCAATACAACGATTTCTTCCAGAATCGCACGCTGGCCCTGGCTGACCTGCGCGAATACGTGCAGGCCAGCATGCCGCGGGCCCCGGACGAGACCCTGGAGCATTGCGATCGCATCCGCCTGGATGGCGACACGGCCTTCATCCAGTACCAGGTGACCCTGAGGGGCAGCCAGGGGCTGGTGTCGTTCCGGGCCAGCGAAGCGATCACCGTGCGTGACGGCCTGATCTGGCGGGTCAACGAATATGCGGCCCTGGTGCGCGAAGGGGCTTCGGCCCAGGCTACCGGCGGCCCGCGTCCGGCAACCAGTCGCCTGGGGTTGTCGCCGCGCCAGCTGGGGCGCATGGCCAACGACCTGGAGCAATACTTCCAGCACCAGCAGTCCTATCTGGACCCGGAGCTGGACCTGCAACGGGTGGCCGCTGAATCCGGCTACAGCCGCAACCAGATTTCCTACCTGCTCAACCAGGTGCTGGGCCAAAGCTTCTACCGCTATGTGAACCAGGCGCGCCTGCAACATGTGCTGGCGGCCCTGGAACAGGCCGTGCCGCCGGTGCGGGTCGATGAGCTGGCCTTCGCCGCGGGCTTCAATTCACTGTCGGCGTTCTACAACTGTTTTCGCCAGCACACCGGCCAGACCCCCAAGGCCTATGCCCGGAAAATTTCCTTGCGTGCACGGGCACAAGACAGCGCCTGAGGCCGGGCACTAGGATCGGCCATCGAAAGTTCGGTTGGCGGAGTGTTGGCATGCCTGCGTGGCGCAATATCAGTTTGTGGATGGACCAGCTCGACGAGCCGCTAACCCCCCGGCCAGCCCTGGAACGGGACCTGGACCTGGACGTGGCGATCATCGGCGCCGGCTACACCGGCCTGTGGACCGCCTATTACCTCAAGCGCCTGGATCCTGGGTTGAAGATCGCCGTGTTCGAGGCACAGATCGCCGGTTTCGGTGCCTCCGGGCGCAATGGCGGCTGGCTGATGGGCAACTTGCTGGGCGAGGACCGCCTGCTGGCGCCGCTGCCGCCCGAACAGCGCCGGGCCTCCTATGAACTGCTGCATGGCATACCCGATGAGGTGGCCAACGTCATCGAACGTGAAGGCATCGACTGCGACTACCGCAAGGGCGGCGTGCTGTATTGCGCGGCCCGTTATCCGGAGCAGCACGCCAGCCTGCGCCAGTACCTGGCGCATCTGCATGACCAGGGCCTTGGCGAGGCCGACTACCGTTGGCTGACTCCCGAGCAACTGGCTGGGCAACTGCGCGTGGCCAATGCCTATGGGGCGATCCAGGCTACCCATTGCGCCACCATCCAGCCGGCCAAGCTGGTGCGCGGCCTGGCCCGGGCGGTGGAGCGCCTGGGGGTGGCGCTCTACGAGAACAGCCCGGTGACCCATTGGCAGTCCGGCAGCCTGCAGACTCCACGGGCGGCGGTGCGCAGCCGCTGGATAGTGCCGGCGGTGGAGGGCTATTCGGTGACCCTGGCCCCCCTGGGGCGCTACCAACTGCCGGTGCAGAGCCTGCTGGTGGCCACCGAGCCGCTGCCCCAGTCCACCTGGGACGAGATCGGCCTGAGCCAGGGCCAGGCCTTCAGCGAGGGCAGTCGCCAGGTCACCTACGGCCAGCGCACCCTGGACGACCGCCTGGTGTTCGGCGCGCGGGGTGGCTATCAGTTCGCTGGCAAGCTGCGCCACGACTTCAACCTGAGCCAGGACGAAGTGCAACTGCGCCGCTACCTGTTCGGCGAGCTGTTTCCACAACTCAAGAACGTGCGCATCACCCATGCCTGGGGCGGCAACCTGGGCATGTCGCGCCAGTTCCATCCGCACATGCTCTGCGACCGCCACAAGGGCATCGCCCTGGCTGGCGGCTACGGTGGCGAGGGCGTAGGGGCCAGCAACCTGGGCGGCCGGACCCTGGCCGAGCTGATTCTGCAGCGCGACAGCCCGTTGGTACGCCAGCCCTGGGTCCTGCCCGAAGGCGGCCTGGACCGACTGCGGGCCTGGGAGCCCGAGCCCTGCCGCTGGCTGGGCTACAACGCGATCATTCAAAGCTTCGTTCACGAAGACCAGACCCTGGCCAATCCGGCCACGGCTCCCTGGCGGCGCAGGATGGCCAGCCGGATCGCCGGGTTCATGGAAGGCTTCATGCACTGACCCGGCTTCACCTGCCGGGCGCTGTGCGCTCGGCGCTTCCGCCTGAGGTAGCACCATGAGCATCACGCAATTGAAGAACACCGCCACGGCCATCCTCGAGCAATCGGCTCCGGTCGCCGTGCCCCTGGGCGAGCCGTTGGCCGTGACCTCGGTCACCGCCGTGGAGCGCAGCGACGGGGTCGAGACCGGCATCTGGGAGTGCACGCCAGGACGCTGGCGGCGACAGATCGTCGCCCAGGAGTTCTGCCACTTCATCCAGGGCCGCTGCACCTTCACCCCCGACAACGGCGCAACCGTGCACATCCAGGCCGGCGATGCCTTGATGTTGCCGGCCAACAGCACCGGGACCTGGGACATCCTCGAGACCGTGCGCAAGACCTATGTCCTGATCTTCTGATCGCCAATTGCCTGCCAATAACAAAACCAACCACAGGTATCGCTCCATGACCCGCAAGACTCGCGCTTTGCTGCTGAGCCCGTTGTGCCTGGCCGCCGCCCTGGCCCAGGCCGCCGATACGGTGAAGATCTACAACTGGTCCGACTACATTGCACCGGACACCAACCGCCAGTTCCAGAAGGCAACCGGGATCGGTTTCACCTACGACGTCTATGACAGCAACGAAACCCTGGACGGTAAGTTGATGACCGGAAAATCCGGTTACGACGTGGTCTTTCCTTCCAACCACTTCATGGCCCGGCAGATCCAGGGCGGGGCCCTGAAGAAGCTCGACAAGACCCAATTACCCAACTGGCAGAACCTCAACCCGGTGCTGCTCAAGGCCCTTGAAGTCAATGACCCGGGCAACCAGTACGGTTTCCCCTATCTGTGGGGCTCCACCGGCATCGGCTACAACGTGGCCAAGGTCAAGGCAGTGCTCGGGGACGATGCACCATTGGATTCCTGGGACCTGATCTTCAAGCCCGAGTACATGCAGAAGTTGCAGAAGTGCGGGGTGGCGATCCTGGATAACGGCCCGGAACTGATACCGGCAGCCCTGAACTACCTGGGGTTGGCGCACCACAGCAAGAATCCGGCGGACTACAAAAAAGCCGAAGCCTTGCTGATGAAGGTCCGGCCTTATGTGAGCTATTTCCATTCCTCGAAGTACACCAGCGACCTGGCCAACGGCAATATCTGCGTGGCAGTGGGCTTTTCCGGTGACATCCTGCAAGCCGAAAGCCGCGCCAAGGAGGCCGGCAACGGTATCCAGATCGGTTACTCGATTCCCCGGGAAGGCACGCCGCTGTGGTTCGACATGGTGGCCATGCCGGTGGATGCCCCGGATGAAAAGGCCGGCTACGCCTACATGGACTACCTGCTGCGTCCAGAGGTGATGGCCGATATCAGCAACTACGTGCATTACGCCAATGGCAACCAGCAAGCCGACAGCCGGGTCGATCCGGCGATCAAGGACGACCCCAAGATCTACCCGAGCCCGGCGATGATGGACAAGCTGTTCGCCTTGCAGGCCATGCCGCTGGATATCGACCGGCTCCGTACCCGTTTGTGGAACAAGATCCGCAGCGGCAACTGACAACCCAAGCCGCTAACAGGCCATTGGAAAACCTAGGCGAGGCAGCCAGCGCAAGGCAAAAACAGGCGAAAAAACGCAGTTTACGCGTGCTAAATGAGCATTTGACCGGGCTGGCGCCCCCGCTTGTTTTTAACACCGCGATGGCAACGCAGGTAGTTTTCAACGTCTTGCTAGATCTGGGTGTTCTCTGGAAGCACGGCGCCGCCATCCACCACCAGGGTCTGTCCGGTGATGTAGCCGGCCTGCCGGGAGGCCAGGAAGGCCATGGCCCAGGCGATGTCCTGGGGCGCCCCCAGGCGCTTGAGCGGAATGTGCCTGGCCAGGGCACCGGCATCCCCCAGGTTGTCGGTGGCCTGGGTGGCGATCAACCCCGGCTCGACGCCATTGACCGTGATCCCGTATTCCGCCAGCTCCAGCGCCGCAGCGCGGATGAACCCGTTGACCCCGGCCTTGGACGCCGCGTAGTGGGCCAGCCCTGGTATCGCCGTGCGCGGCCCGGTGACCGAGGAGGTCACGACGATCCGCGGGTCCTGGGCCCGGCGCAGCGCCGGCAGCGCGGCCCGGGCCAGCCAGAAGCAGCTCTTGAGATTGACCGCCAGGGTGCTGTCCAGGGTCGCGTCCTCCAGTTCGGCGAGCCGCTGCATGGGGAAGATCCCGGCGTTGTGCAGCAGCAGGTCGAGGCCGCCGAAGGCCTGTTCGGTAGCGGCCACGGCCTGCTCGGCGGCGGCCCGGGTACCCAGGTCGATGGCCAGCAGCTCGGCGCAGCCGCCGGCCTCGCGGATCAGGCGCAGGGTCTCGGCGCCGGAGGCAGCGCTGCGGGTGGCCAGCATCACCTTGGCGCCCTGGGCGGCGAACAGCTGGGCGATGGCCCGGCCGATGCCCTGGCCGGAGCCGGTGACCAGGGCGATGCGTCCTGCCTGTTCGCCGCTCATGAACTTGCTCCCGGCAGCACCTGGGCCAGGCACTGGTCCAGCAGGCGGTTGTGCAGGTCCACCTGCTCCTCGCTGGCGCTGGGGCACAGCAGGGCCATGTTGTGGAACGGCGTCAGCAGCACCCCGCGATTGAGCAGGTACAGGTGCAGGTAGGCCTCGATCAGCCCGTGCCGCGCATGGTGGGCTTCGCCGCCGTTGCGCGGGGCATGGGGCATGAACAGGTACTCGACCCGGGCGCCGATGCGGGTCACGTGCCAGGGCAGGCGGTGGCGCTGGATGATCGCCTCGACCCCGGCCCGCAGGCGTTCGGCCAGCTGGAACATGCGTTGGTAGTTGGCCTCGTTCATCACCTCGCTGAAGGTGGCGCGCATGGCGGCCATCTGCAGGGCGTTGCCGGCCAGGGTGCCACCAAAGCCGAAATGGTTGATCGCCTGGCCCGGCGCAAAGTGCGGCAGCACCTGCCAGATCCGCTCGGCCATGGCTTGGCTGGCGCCCCAGACCGCGGTGGGAATGCCCCCGGCGATGCACTTGCCGAGGACGAAGAAGTCTGGTTCCAGGCCATGCTCGCCACAATAGCCGCCAGGGCCGCAGGACAGGGTATGGGTCTCGTCGATGATCAGCGGCACGTCATAGCGCCGGGTCAGTTGCCGCAGGCCATCATGGAATCCCGGCGCCGGCGGCACCATGCCGACGTTGGTCATGAAGGGTTCGGTGAGTACCGCAGCCACATCGCCATGGGCTAGGGCCGCCTCCAGGGCCGGCAGGTCGTTGAACTCCACCAGGCGGGTGGTGGCCTCGTGATGCAGGCCGTTGGCATGCACGCCTTCGCGGGGAATCATCTGGCCGCTGGCATCGAACTCCACCTGGGACTCGTCGACGCTGCCGTGGTAGTTGCAGTTGAACACCAGCACTTTCTGCCGGCCGGTGATCATCCGGCACAGGCGCAAGACGAAGCGATTGGCATCGGTGGCCGAGGTGGTGACCTGCCAATAGGGCAGTTTGAAGCGCCGGCTCAGCTCCTGGCCGACCCACAGGCTGTCGGCGGTGGGCAGCATCAGGGTCGAGCCATGCCGCGCTTGCTCGGCGATGGCTGCTGCCACCACCGGTTGGGCGTGGCCGAACATGGCCCCGGTATCGCCCAGGGCGAAGTCGGCGTACTGCTGGCCGTCGCAGTCGGTCAGGGTCGCGCCCTGGGCATCGGCCACCATGATCGGATACGAGCCGGGCCACTGCTGCATCCAGTGCAGCGGGGCACCGTAGAGCCAGTGCTCGAGGTTCTGGCGGTAGAAGGCGCCGGAGCGCGGATGGCGCTCGGCAAACAGTTGTAGTTCGCTCTGGTAGCAGTCGGCGACGCGTTGCAGGTCGAGTCCCAGGGTCATGGCAAGGTCCTGTGAAAAGTGTGCGGTGGCAAAGGCTCAGGAATGGCTGGTGCGATTGAGCACCCGGGCCAGGGCGCCCACCGGGAAGTTGGCGAAGCTTTCGAAGTCCGCGCCCTGGTAGCCGAAGATCTTGCCGTCGCTGCGCCCGGCTGCGAGGTCGATCAGCACCAGGCCCAGGGTCGGGACGATCTTTTCCCGCCAGACGAACAGGTACAGTTGCTCGGCGACCTTGTAGTAGTGGCAACGGTCGGTGTCCGCCAGCCCTTGCTCGACGCCCTTGAGGCACTGCCAGCTGTAGAAATCGGCATTGAGGTAGACGTGTTCGTAGGCCTCGCTGGCGCTGTAGACGTACTGGTTGCGCAGGCCGACCAGTTCCTGGGTGGGGACGTGCCGTGGCGTGTCGGCAGTGCACGGGCGGTCGATGGCGCCGTGCAGGAACTGCGCCTTGACGCTGGTCAGCTCGCCGCCGGCCAGGGCCCGGCTGAACAGATCGGTACGGGATTCTTCACGGCTGGGCATCTGCCCGAGGACGGCGGTGAAGCACTGGCGCTCCAGGTCCAGGACCAGGCTCACCGAATGGGTGGCGCCCTGGTCCTGCTTGAGAAAGTCCACCAGGTACAGGCCAGGGCGCACGGAGGTGGCGCGGTAGGCCAGTTCCTCGCTGGCGGTTTCGCCGATGTTGTTCCAGCTCAGGGTGGTGGCGCCGAAGCGATGCTCGATCTGCCAGCCGTTGTCGAAGTGCAGGGTCAGGTGGCGTCCGGCCAAATCGTCGAGGGCGGGGAGGATATGGTTGTCGCCGGCAAACCCGTCGGCCAGGGCGCCGACGGTGATCCATTCAGGTTGCAGGTTCATGGCAAGGCTCTTGTTCGTTGTCGTAGAGCTGCATGTTCGGGCCTGGTGCGGCGCCTGCCCATCAACCGGATGGTTGAGTCCTGGCTGTTTCAGAGGAACAGCGTGCTTACCAGTTCGGTGCGGTTGCCCGCGCCGACCTTGCGGAACAGGTTGATCAGGTGGGTCTTGACCGTGGGCAGGCCCAGGTCCAGGCGCCGGGCGATGGTCTTGTTGTCCGCGCCGTCGCGCAGCAGCCAGGCGATTTCCCGCTCGCGGGGCGTCAGCCCGGCCAAGCGCGGGTCGGCCTCGGGGCACGGGGCCCGGGCGGCGATTTCCAGCAGCCCCTGCAAGGCTTGCAGGGTGGTCAGCTCATCGTTGCTGAAGCGCCCCAGGCTGGCATCGCGCAGCAGCGAAAGCCCGGCGATGGGCCGCTGTTTGTCGCAGGCCAGGATCTCCACCACATCCAGCACTCCGTGGCGCTGCAGGAAGCCCTGGTACACCAGGGTGTCGTGACGATCCTGGCGGGCCATGCCCATGTGCAGCGACAGCACCGGGCGCCCGGCGGCCGCGCACAGCTGTGGTTGCAGCGGGTCGTAGCGCCGATAGCGTTGTAAGTAGGCCTGGTGCATTTGCTCGGGCATGCGGTACAGCGCGAAGTCTTGTGCTTGCAGTTGTGGGTCGATGCGGTAGAAGGCGCAGAGGGTGGCGGGCACTACCCGGGTGAAGGCGGCGATGCAGCGTTGGCCCAGTTCATGGGGCATGGCGACTGCGTTCATGGAAGGCTCCTGGCTGCCCGCTGGGCAGGGGCTCGGGGCTGGCGCAGGTAGCGGGCCGCGCGATGGCGGCCGGCCGTTGGAGAGTGCCGGCGCTGCCCGCTGCGAATGCGGGCAGTACCGGTGGGCCGGTCAGCGCCGGGCCTGGCTCAGGCCCTGGGCGAGGGCGTCGACGATGACATCCACCTGCGCCGGCTGGATCACCAGCGGCGGCGAGAGAATGATCTTGGTGCCCACCGGGCGCACCATGACCCCGTGCTCCCGGGCGATCTGCGCCACCTGGTTGGCGTAGCCGCTGGTGGGGTCGATGGGCTCGCGGGTGCTCTTGTCGGCCACCAGGTCCAGGGCCACCATCAGGCCCTGGCCACGCACTTCGCCAACGCTGTCGAAGCGTTCGACGAACGGCTGCAGCTTGGCCAGCAGGTAGTCGCCCATCTTCGCAGCGTTGGCCGGCAGGTCTTCCTTGACCACGATGTCCAGGCAGGCCAGGGCCGCGGCGCAGGCCACCGGATGCCCGGCGTAGGTGTAGCCGTGCATGATGGCGCCGGTGAAGTTGCCGTTCTTCTCGAACGCTTCCTCGATCCGCCGGTTGACCACAGTGGCGCCCAGGGGGATGTAGCCCGAGGTGATGCCCTTGGCCAGGCACATGATGTCGGGCTTGACCCCCCACAGGCGGCTGCCGAACATCGAGCCGCTGCGGCCGAAGCCGGTGACCACTTCGTCGGCGATCAGCAGCACGCCGTACTTGTCGCAAACCTCGCGGATCAATGGCCAGTAGTTGGCCGGCGGCACGATGACCCCGCCCGCGCCCTGGATCGGCTCGGCGATGAAGGCCGCCACGGTGTCCGGGCTCTGGAACTGGATTTCCCGCTCCAGCAGGTCGGCGCAGATCTTGCCCAGTTCTTCCGGGTCCTGGCTGTAGGGGTTGCGGTACAGCCAGGGGGTGTCGATGTGATAGCAACCGGGCAGCAGCGGCTCGTAGTTGCGCCGGAACACCGTGTTGCCGTTGACCGAAGCACCACCGAAGTGGGTGCCATGGTAGCCCTGGCGCAGAGAAATGAACTTGGTGCGATCGGCCTGGCCCTCGAGCTTCCAGTACTGGCGAGCCAGCTTCAGGGCGCTTTCGATGGCGTCCGAGCCGCCCGAGCTGAAGGCCACGCGGCGCATGTCTTCAGGCTCCAGCAGGTTCATCAAGACCCGCGACAGTTCCTCGGCCCGGGGATGGCTGACCCCGTCGAACAGCTGGAAGTACTCCAGCTCATCGAGCTGGGCGGTGATGGCCGCCTTCACTTCCTTGCGGTTATGGCCAACGTTGACGTTCCACAACCCGGCCACGCCATCCACCAGTTGACGGCCCTGGTCGTCGTACACATAGCAGCCATCGCCGCGCACGATGCGGATCGGCTCACGTTGCTTCATCTCGTTGGGGTGCAGCATGGGATGCCAGAAATGGCTTGCTTGGCTCACGTTGGATCTCCTGATAGGGCTCGAACAGCTTGGGGCCATTAGGGCGCGATTGGCCGACGTGTTGCTTGCCTCTGTGTGCCAGGGCATTTGATCCAGGCTGCCAAGGGTTTGTCGAGGCTGTCGGGCTTGGCAGCCAGCGCCAAGTTTTGCGGCAGCCAGGATCAAGACGACTCTCGGCTTTGGGCTCAGAGTCTCGGTCAACAGGTACAACCAAGAGGATTGACGATGAGCGTTGCCATCGACCCACGTGTCGCCGCATTCATAGACAGCCAGCACGGCCTGCTGATCGACGGCCATAGCCGACCGGCGCTCTCCGGGGCGCGGATGCCGGTCCATAACCCGGCCACCGGCGAGCAATTGACCGAAGTGGCCATGGCCGCCCAGGCCGACATCGACCTGGCGGTGGGGGCCGCACGCCGGGCCTTCGAGGGAGAATGGAAGACACTGCGCCCGGCCGACCGCGAGCGCCTGCTGCTCAAGCTGGCGGATGTGCTGGAAGCCAATGGCGAGGAGCTGGCACAACTGGAAACCCTCAACAACGGCCAGTCGATCCACCTGGCCCGGGCCCTGGAAGTGGGCGCGGCGGCGGAGTTCACCCGCTACATGGCCGGTTGGGCGACCAAGATCGAGGGCAAGAGCCTGGATGTGTCCATTGCCGCAGTGCCCGGCGCGCAGTACCGGGCCTACACGGTGCCAGAGCCGGTGGGCGTGGTGGGGGCCATCGTGCCGTGGAACTTCCCGCTGCTGATGGCTATCTGGAAGATCGTCCCGGCCCTGGCCTGCGGTTGCACCGTGGTGCTCAAGCCGGCGGACGAGACCCCGCTCACCGCGCTGCGCCTGGGCCAGTTGTGCCTGGAGGCGGGCATCGCCCCCGGGGTGGTCAACGTAGTGACCGGCACTGGGGCCGGGGCCGGGGCGGCCTTGGCGGCCCATCCGGGCATCGACAAGCTGGCCTTCACCGGTTCGACCCAGGTGGGCAAGCTGATCGGTCATGCGGCGGTGGACAACATGACCCGATTTTCCCTGGAACTGGGTGGCAAATCGCCGGTGATCGTGCTCGATGACTGCGATCCGGACACCGCTGCCGCTGGCGCCAGTGCGGCGATCTTCTTCAACCAGGGCCAGGTTTGTACTGCTGGTTCGCGGCTGTACATCCAGCGCGGCATCTATCAGCAGGTGCTCGACCGGTTGGTGGCCATTGCCGGCTCGCTGAGCATCGGCCCGGGCCTGGACGAACAGGCGCAGATCAACCCGCTGATCTCGGCCAAGCAGCAGCGCCGGGTGCTGCAGATGGTCGAGCGCGGAGTCGAGGAGGGCGCGCGGGTGCTGTGCGGGGGCGTGGCCTTCGGTGAGCGCGGCTTCTATGTCAGGCCCACGGTGGTGGCCGATGTGCAGGTCGGGCAGCAGCTGGTGCGCGAGGAAATCTTCGGCCCGGTGGTGGTCGCCATGCCTTTCGACACCCTGGAAGAGGTGGTGGCGCTGGCCAACGACAACCAGTACGGCCTGGGCGCGAGCATCTGGTCCAACGACCTGGGGCAGGTCATGCGACTGATCCCGCAGATCAAGGCCGGCACCGTCTGGGTCAACACCCACAACATGCTCGACCCCTCGATGCCCTTCGGTGGCTACAAGCAGTCCGGCATCGGTCGGGAAATGGGCCATGCGGCCATCGAGGCCTACACCGAGAACAAGTCGGTGTGCATCGCCTATTGAGCCACACCCCGCAGGCCAGCCCTGCGGGACGACTCCAGGCTGCGCCAGACAGCCGAGCATGGCGGCCACGCGTGCCCTTGAAATGCCTAGAACAACAATCATCAATCCCTGCTTTCGAGGTTTACCAGCATGTCGCTCAACGACAGACTCAACCGGCACCTGCACCAGGGTGTCGTCGGTTTTCCCACGGCCCTGGCCAGTGCCGTGGGCCTGATCATGGCCAGTCCGGTGATCCTCACCGCCACCACCGGTTTCGGCATCGGCGGCGGGGCCTTCGCCGCGGCCATGGTGATCGCCCTGCTGATGATGCTGGCGCAGTCCACCACCTTCGCCGAGGCGGCCTGCCTGTTGCCCACCAACGGTTCGGTCTATGACTACCTGGCCTGCGGCCTGGGGCGTTTCTTCGCCATTACCGGCACCTTGTCGGCCTACCTGATCGTCCATGTGTTCGCCGGCACTGCGGAAACCATCCTCAGCGGGGTCATGGCCCTGGTCAATTTCGAGTCCCTCAATACCCTGCTGGAGCAGAGCGGCAGCGCCTGGCTGGTGGGGGTGGGGCTGGTGCTGTTCTTTGGCCTGCTCAACGCCGTAGGGATCACAGCCTTCAGCCGCGCCGAGGTGATCCTGACCTTCGGCATGTGGAGCACCCTGATCATCTTCGGCGTAATGGGCGTGCTCAAGGCCCCGGCGGTGCAGCTCGATGGCTGGTTCGGTGCTTCCACGGTGGGCACCGACCTGCCCACCATCCTGTCCCTGGTGGGCATGGCGATGTTCATGTTCGTCGGCTGCGAGTTCGTCACGCCCCTGACCCCGGACGTACGCAAGGCCTCGCGGACCATTCCCCGGGCCATGGCTCTGGGGTTGGTGGGGGTGGCGGTGTGCATGTTCATCTATGGCGCGGCGATGAAGCGCCAGGTGGCCAACGTCGCCCTGAGCGAGGACGGCAGCGTGCACCTGCTGGAGACACCCATGGCCATCCCGCATTTCGCCGAGCAGATCATGGGCCCGTTCGGGCGTATCTGGCTGGGGATCGGCCTGCTGTTCGCCGGTGCCGCCACTATCAATACGCTGATGGCCGGGTTGCCGCGCATCCTCTATGGCATGGCCCAGGACGGCGCCTTGCCGAAGGTATTCACCTACCTGCACCCACGCTTCAAGACGCCGTTGCTGTGCATCGCCGTGGCGGTGCTGATTCCTTGCCTGCACGCCTGGTGGCTGGGTGGCAGCACCGACAGCATCATGCACCTGGTGCTGGCGGCGGTTTGTGCCTGGAGCACGGCGTATCTGTTGGTCACGCTGTCGGTGGTGATGCTGCGCATTCGCCGGCCGGACCTGCCGCGACCCTACAAGTCGCCCTGGTTCCCACTGCCGCAGATCCTCTCTTCGGTGGGCATCCTGCTGGGCATGTGGTTCATCACTCCACCGGGGATGAACCCGAGGGACATCTACTTGCCGTTCGGCAGCATGCTGGGCCTGACGGCGATTTATGCCCTGGCCTGGACCCTGCTGGTGCAGAAGGTCAATCCGTTTCGCCCGGTGCCGGTGGAAGAGGTGCTGGAGCAGGCGTTGGGGATGGTTCCAGACGAGATCCCTGGTACCCGGGAGGGCATGGGCGATGAATCTTTCAAGCTGGCGACAAAATCTCTTTGAGTTCTGGCACCGGCCACCTTCGGGCTACCGCCCGGGACTGACCCTCAATCAGTTGCGGCGTGACCTTGCGGGGCTGGAGTTCGATGGACAGGGCATGGCACGGGGGACTTTCCGTTGCCTGCAGCGCGGCCTGGCCTTCGAGGTGACGGAGTGCCCCCAGGCCCAGTTCCTGATGCATATCGTGGCTTGCCAATGGTCCATGCGGGTGCCATGTGCCGGCCCGGGGCAGGCCCGAATCACCCTGCGCCATACCGGGGCGATCCGGCGCCAGGGGGTTGCCGCCCGGTTGCAGGTGGGCGATTCGGCCGACTGGACGCCTCTTCTCCAGCGCCTGTGTCGGGATCGGCAGCTGCTTGAGGTGCTGCTGCCCCTGGATTTCAAGCGCCTGGAACTGTGTCGTGACGAGCGGGGCTGGCAGGTGACGCTGGAGCACTTCGGCGCCAGCGAGGTGGTCAACCGGCTACCGGGAATGCGTCGCTACATCCGTTTGAACACCGAGCAGCGCGAGGCGTTGCTGGGCAGTTTCAGCCATCTGCAACGCTTGTTGGGAGGCTACTGAACCGCGTACTGGCACAACCTCTGCTTGAGCCGCGACAGGTTATCCAGGTTGCCAGGTGCCTTGCCTGGTAAATAGATAACATGTTAATGATATTGCCATAACAACAATGGCGGTCTGAACCGGCTTTCGGAGGTGCACAGTGCTTGCTTCGCATAGTTTCAGTTCCTGGGTCGGCGCCCTGCAGGGCGTCTGTGGTCGATTTGATGCCCGTCCGGCGCGCAATCCGGCGTTGTTCATTGGCGAGGTCGGATTGCAGGACTACGCCGGGCTGGAGGTGGCGCAGATCCGTACCAACGCCGGGCTGATCTCCCGGCAGAGCACCACGGCCGACCATGACGACGATCGCCATTGCTTCCTGATCGTCCAGCGCAGCGGCCATGCGCGCCTGAGCCAGGACGGCGAGAGCGTTGAGCTGGCCCCGGGCGACATGGCCTTGCTCGATTCCGCTGGTGCTTGCGAGATCGTGCCCCATGGCCTGATCGAGCATGCCTCGTTCCATTTGTGCCGGGAGGAGGTCTACCGGCACCTGCCGGCCCAGCAGCGCAAGTTCGGCAAGCTGTCGCAAAACTGCGCCAGTGGCCGGTTGATGCGCCTGCTGGTGGAGCAGATCTGTGCCGGCGACCTCCACGGCTGCGCGGCGCAGCAGGAAGGGCAGGCCTTGCAGGAAGCGCTGATCGCCTTGCTCGGCCCGACCTTGCGCCATACCGCAGGCCTTGCCGGCCTCGACGAGGGCCTGCATGGCCCATGTCTTGGGGAGCAGGCGCGGCAATTGATCCAGCAATCGCTCAACGAGCCGAGCCTGACCCCGGTGTCCCTGGCCGGGCAACTGAATATCTCGGTGCGCCAGTTGTACCGATTGTTCGAGGAGCAGGGCGACAGCGTCTGTCGTTTCATCCAGCGTTCACGGCTCAAGCGCAGTGCGGCGGATTTGAGCAACCCGCACCTGCGCAACGAATCGATCACCGATATCGCCTTCAAGTGGGGCTTTACCGATTCGGCGCATTTCAGCCGCACCTTCAAGAAACATTTCGAACAGTCGCCCCGGGATTTCCGTGCGCGTTCATTGAATGCCTGAGGGCGTGTAGCCGCTGGCGTCGGTGGGGCGAGGCGATTCCCAGAAGGCCCTGCGGGCCTTGTCGCAGCCTCCCAAGCTCGGCAGCGGCTACAGGCCAGTGCTGTGTGTAGCCGCTGCCGCAGGCTGCGCCCGGGCGCGTAGCGGCCGCAAGGTTGGCGCAGTGGTGTGATCGTTGAAGGCCGACGGGCTCAGGGGTTTTCCAGGTCGTGGCCCAGGGACTGGATGAACAACGAGAACAGTTCCGGCTGGCTGGAGATGTCCAGCTTGGCATAGAGATGCCTGCGGTGGACCTTGACGGTGTCCGGGGAGATCTTCAGGCGCTCGGCCATGGCCTTGGAGGAGAACCCGCGCAGGATCAGCCGGGCGATCTCCAGCTCCCGCTCCGATAGCACGGCATGACCGAACTGGCTCAGGGCATCGCGCACCTGGCTGGCCATCTCGACGGCGGCTGGCACCTGGGACTTGGCCTGGGTGTGCTGCCAGTGCTGCTGCATGAGCGGTAGCACCCAGGCGGCGAAGGTGGTGAGCAGGCCGACTTCATCGTTGCCGAACAGGCGCTGGCTACCCAGGGACAAGGACAGGGTGCCGGTTTCAGGCAGTTGCAGGATGAACTGCACTTCGTCCTCCAGCACGTTGTCGTGGAAATAGCTGAGGAAGTACTCGCTCTGGCGGAAGTGGTCCGGTGTCACTTCTTCCAGGCGATACAGGCCGCTGGGGTAGCCCTCGCGGCAGGCCTGGAAAAACGGGTCCAGCAGGTACATGCCACTCAGGTAGGTAACCATCGGGGCGGGCTTGCTGTTGGGCTGGGCATCGTACTCCTCGAGAACCTGTGGCAGGCCTTCGTGGGGGTAGAGCATCACCAGGGCGTTGTCGAACGGCGTGGCCTGATGCAGCAGCAGGACCAGCTGCTTCCAGAATCGCGGTTGGCCAATCAGCGTGAGGGCTCGTCCCAGGCTGCTATGCAGGCCGACTTCCCTGAACAGGTTACTCAAAGGTTGCGCTCCACCGATGTGCTGAAAATGCGTGATCACGGTTTCGTCGATTTACCCGATGCCGTCAAGGGGGAGTACTCCAATAGGGGAATTTCTCGCCAGCGAGCCACTGACTAGAGTGGCAGGCGTCAAGTGCGACCCAGAGCGCACCCGCCCGATGAATCTCGTTCCTGCCTCAGACCAACAATAAGCACGAGGATAACGATATGAGCTCTCCCTCTACGCCTGACGGCGTATTGAAACCCACCTTGAGCGTGTTCGACGTGGTGGCTATCACCGTGTCTGCAGTGACTCCTGCCAGTTCCGTGTTCGTGATCGCCCCCTTTGCCATCCATCAGGCCGGCAGCGGCGTGTTCCTGGCCTTCGTCATGGCGGGCCTGCTGGCGCTGATGTTCGCCTTCTGTTATGCCGAGCTGGGCCGGGCCCACAACAGTGCCGGCGGCGAATACGTGTATGCCAAGCGGGTGTTCGGCGGCCTGGCCGGCTATGCCACCTTCCTGACGGTGCTGGTGATGCTGCTGTTCATCCCGCCGGTCCTGGCCACGGGTGCCGCTACCTACCTGAACAACGCCCTGGGCACTCAGTACGATTCCCAGACCGTGGCCCTGGCGATCGTCACCTGCAGCTACCTGCTGGGCATCCTCAATATCAAGCTCAATGCCTGGATCACCGGGACCTGCCTGTTGCTGGAGGTAGCGGCGTTGCTGGTGATCGTCTGGCTGGGGTTCGGCAACGCTACGCAGCCGGTGAGTATCCTGTTGCAACCGCAGATCCTCGATCATGGCGTGCTGCAAGCGGCGCCCTGGGCCCTGGTGATCGGGGCGGTGGGCATCGGCCTGTTTGCCTATAACGGCTACGGCCCGGCGGTGTTGCTGGCCGAAGACATGAAGTGCGGGGGCCGCGGGGTGCACAAGGCGGTGCTCTGGTCCCTGGTACTGGTGGTGATCATCGAGCTGGTGCCGCTCACGGCGCTGCTTATCGGCGCACCCTCTTTGAGCGAGATGCTCGCCAGCCCCGACCCGATCGGCTACCTGCTCACCAGCCATGGCAACGAAACCCTGGCCCGGGTGGTCAGCGCCGGGATCTTCCTCTCGGTGTTCAATGCCATCGTCGCCATCGTGATCCAGATCGGCCGGGTCGTCTTCAGCAGCGGCCGCGATGCCCTGTGGACACCGGGCATCAATCGTCTGTTCACCCGTATCCACCCGCGCTGGGATTCGCCCTGGCTGGCCACCTTGTTCCTGGCGGTTCCTTCGGCGCTGCTCAGTTTCAGCTCGAACCTGGCGGACCTGACGTCCTTCAGCGTGCTGCTGATCATGCTGGTGTACCTGGTGGTGGCTCTGAGCGCGCTGATGAGCCGGGTCCTGCTGCGCGATCGCGAGCATCCCTATCGCATGCCGCTGTGGCCGATGCCGGCGCTGCTGGCGGTGGTCGGTGCCGGGTACCTGCTGGTCAATCTGTTTCTCGACGCGTCCCTGCGGGACATCATGGTAATCATCGGCTTGCTGGCACTGTCGGTGATCCTCTATTGCACCAATGGCCGGTACAGCCCGGCGTTCCAGAAATTGTAAGGAGTGGTTATGCGAGCACGTGAAGTGGGTATCAGTCTGGGCCTGGGAACTCCCGGCCCGCTCAATGCGATTACCGATGTTGCCGGTATCCGGGTCGGCCACAGCACGCTGAAAACCAGCATCGGCGGCAAGCAGGTGCGCACTGGTGTGACGTTGATCGAGCCCCGGGCCGAGCATGCTCGTCTGCAGCCGTGTTTCGCCGGTTGCCATGTGCTCAATGGCAATGGCGATGCCACGGGCCTGGAGTGGATTCGCGAGGCTGGAACCCTGACCACGCCGATCGCCATTACCAATACCCATAGCGTGGGTGTGGTGCGCGATACGCTGATTGCCCTGGAGCGCGAGGCGCTGGCCGATCCTTCGGTGTACTGGTGCATGCCGGTGGTGATGGAGACCTTCGATGGCCTGTTGAACGATATCTGGGGCCAGCACGTGGGGCCCGCGCAAGTGCGTGAGGCAATGTCCAGGGCCGAATCCGGACCGGTCGCCGAAGGGGCGGTTGGCGGGGGCACTGGAATGATCTGCCACGAGTTCAAGGGTGGCATCGGTACCGCGTCCCGACGGCTGCCGGCGGAGCAGGGCGGCTATACCGTCGGGGCGCTGGTCCAGGCCAACCATGGCAAGCGCGTGGAGTTGCGGGTCGATGGTTATCCCGTGGGACGCCACCTGCGCGAGATCGTCTCGCCCTTCGCTGAGCGTGGCACCCCGGGCATGGGTTCGATCATCGTGATCCTGGCCACCGATGCACCGCTGTTGCCGCACCAGTGCCAACGCCTGGCCCAGCGCGCATCCATCGGCATCGCCCGCACCGGCGGTGGCACCGAGGATGCCAGCGGCGACATCTTCCTGGCCTTTGCCACAGGAAACCGGGACTTGCCCACTGCCGACTACACGCTCGAGGAATCAGGGCGGACGACGCCGGTGACGATGCTCAACAACGATCAGATCTCTCCGCTGTTCAGTGCTGCTGCCGAGGCCGTGGAGGAGGCGATCATCAATGCCCTGCTGGCCGGCGAGCCGATGACCAGTGCCGACGGTGTGCAAGTTCCGGCACTGACGGCGCAGATACTCAAGGATGCCCTGCAAGCGACGGGTTGGAGCATGAAGTAAGAGGCGGAAAAGTGGGACGTAGTTGGCATAACTTCATATGAGGATATTTAATAATTAAATTGTAGATTGTCGGACAATGGCTGCCGCCAATCAGTTGGAAAAGGAATATTTCGACTGGGCAGTCATTGTTTTCGGGAGTTTCGTGGAACAGTGGAAATTGACGTCAAAAAAGTAGTGGACGTTTGATTTCGAATTGTGTCAGTTTCCTTGCGCCTGCTTAAGGCGAGTGATAGGACGATCTCGCCAGGGATTGTCGCTATCTGACAAAAACTGTTCCATTGATTACAAGGAAGTGTGTTTATGTCGAAAGTAAAAGTGAATGACGCTATTGATGCAGCTGAACAACAACTGGTGCCTCTGGCCGCAGCAAGTTCGGCGTATAACCAGATCAATAGCTTCAGCCACCAGTATGATCGTGGCGGCAATCTCACGGTCAATGGCAAACCTTCGTTCTCGGTCGACCAGGCAGCTACGCAGATCCTGCGTGACGGTGCTTCCTACAAGGACCTGAACGGCAATGGCAAGATCGATCTGACCTATACCTTCCTGACCTCGGCGACCCAGGCCACCATGAACAAGCATGGTATCGCCGGGTTCAGCCAGTTCAGCGCCCAACAGAAAGCCCAGGCCGTGCTGTCCATGCAGTCCTGGGCCGACGTGGCCAATGTGGTCTTCACCGAGAAGGCTTCCGGTGGTGACGGCCACATGACTTTCGGCAACTACAGCAGCGGCCAGGATGGCGCGGCGGCATTTGCCTATCTGCCGGGCACTGGCGCGGGTTATGACGGTACTTCGTGGTACCTGATCAACAGCAGCTATACCCCGAACAAGACCCCTGACCTGAACAACTATGGCCGTCAGACCCTGACCCATGAGATCGGTCATACCCTGGGCCTGGCCCACCCTGGCGACTACAACGCCGGGAATGGCAACCCGACCTACAAGGATGCCACCTACGGGCAGGACACCCGTGGCTACAGCATCATGAGCTACTGGAGTGAAAGCAATACCAGCCAGAACTTCAGCAAGGGCGGGGTCGAAGCCTATTCGTCCGGTCCGCTGATCGATGATATCGCTGCCATCCAGAAGCTCTACGGTGCCAACTACGCCACCCGTGCCGGTGACACCACCTACGGCTTCAACTCCAACACCGGACGCGACTTCTACAGCGCGACCTCGTCGGCCGACAAGCTGGTGTTCTCGGTATGGGACGGTGGCGGCAACGACACCCTGGACTTCTCTGGTTTCACCCAGAATCAGAAGATCAACCTCAATGAGACTTCGTTCTCCGATGTTGGTGGCCTGATCGGCAACGTTTCCATTGCCAAGGGGGTGACCGTAGAGAACGCCATCGGCGGTTCGGGCAACGACCTGTTGATCGGTAACAACGTCGCCAACGAGCTCAAGGGTGGTGCCGGCAACGACATCATCTACGGCGGTGGCGGTGCCGATAAACTGTGGGGCGGTTCCGGCGCTGACACTTTCGTGTTCGGTGCCAGCACCGATTCCAAGCCGGGTGCGGCCGACCAGATCATGGATTTCGTCAGTGGCCAGGACAAGATCGATCTGACCGGTATCACCAAGGGTGCGGGCCTGCACTTCGTCAACGCCTTCAGCGGCGCGGCGGGTGATGCGATCCTCAGCACCTCCGGTGGTGTCAGCACCCTGTCGGTGGACTTCTCCGGGCACGGCGTGGCGGACTTCCTGGTCACCACCATCGGCCAGGCAGCAGTCAGCGACATCGTTGCCTGAGTGAAGTAGACGCGGGGCGCTGCCGATGCGGCGCCCTGTGTTCTTGCATCGGCCCTGGCAACTGGGCGAGTCTACCGGGCGGACGGAGTACCTTATGACCCCACACACCCTGAGTCGCAAGGCGGCCATCTGGCTGGCGGCGACGTTGATGATGTTTTATGGAGCGATGAGCATGGCAAGTAGCCTGCGTTTGGCGGACCCCTCGGAACTGGTTGGGCATTGGCAGCTGCAGCAGGAGGCCCGCCCGGGCACCGCGTGCACCCTGGACTTGCTGCAGAACGCTGCCCTGGGGGCGGGCGCCGACTGCCTGTCGCAATGGGTCGGGGAAGCCGTTGTCGGCTGGTTCCCGGAGCCCGATGGCATCGCCATCACCGGGCGTGAAGGTTCGAAAGTGATTTTCTTCAGCCGCCAGCAAGAGGGGGTGTATGAAGCACGCCTCAAGGCCGACGAGCTGATAGTTCTACAGCGTGCGGCTAATTAACGGTCGAGGTTGTTCGTTCTCTATTGGATGGGCACTAGATTGTTTCTCGATTGAACGACAGGAGTATGTTCGGGTTGCTGTTGCAGACAGCGGTCCGAATTATCTGTGTCCGCAGGCTTTATGAATTAAAAAGAGCAATTAACTAGTTATGTACTAGATTGGTTCTTCGCAAATGGACGCGGACTAACAGCTCAGGGAAATGGTTAAAAAATGGTGAAGAACTCTCATCCTGCACCTCCACTGTTCAAGGCACTGGGCGAATATAAAGGCATCTTGATCAGCGTCGGTTGTTTTACCGCGTTGATTAACTTGCTAATGCTGGTTCCTTCTATCTATATGCTGCAAGTGTATGACCGGGTGCTGTCTTCGCAGAACGAAACCACCCTGGCGATGCTGTCGCTGATGGTGGTGGGGTTCTTCGTGTTCATCGGCCTGCTGGAGGTGCTGCGCAGCTTTATCGTGATCCGCATCGGCAGCCAATTGGAGCGACGCTTCAACCTGCGGGTCTACCAGGCTGCGTTCGAGCGTAACCTGGCCCGGGGCGAAGGCCATGCCGGGCAGTCCCTGGGCGATCTGACCCATATCCGCCAGTTCCTCACCGGGCCGGCGTTGTTCGCCTTCTTCGATGCGCCCTGGTTTCCCATCTATCTGCTGGTGATCTTTGCCTTCAATATCTGGCTGGGCGTCATGGCCACGGTGGGCGCGGTGATGCTGATCGGCCTGGCCTACCTGAATGAGGGCTTGACCAAGAAGCCCCTGAGCGAAGCCAGCGGTTTTTCGCAGCAGTCCACGCAACTGGCCACCAGTCATTTGCACAATGCCGAGACCATCCAGGCCATGGGCATGCTGGGCGCCTTGCGCAAGCGTTGGTTTGGCGTGCATTCGCGTTTTCTCGGCCTGCAGAACCAGGCCAGCGATACCGGCGCGGTGATCAGCTCCCTGAGCAAGACCTTGCGCCTGTGCCTGCAATCCTTGGTGCTGGGCCTGGGGGCCTTGCTGGTGATCAAGGGCGACATGACCGCCGGGATGATGATCGCCGGATCGATTCTCATGGGCCGGGTGCTGAGCCCTATCGACCAGTTGATCGCCGTCTGGAAGCAATGGAGCTCGGCCAAGCTGGCCTACCGCCGCCTGGATGCGCTGCTGGGCGAGTTCCCTCCCAGCGACACCGCCATGTCGCTGCCAGCCCCCAAGGGCGAGGTCAGTTTCGAACAGGTCAGTGCCGGCCCTCCCGGGCGCCGGGTCGCGACCCTGCAGCAAGTCAATTTCAGCCTCCATGCCGGCGAGGTACTGGGGGTGCTGGGAGCCTCGGGTTCCGGCAAGTCGACCCTGGCCCGGGTGCTGGTCGGCGTGTGGCCAACCCTGGCTGGCGTAGTGCGCCTGGACGGCGCTGACATCCACCGCTGGAACCGTGATGAGTTGGGCCCCTACATCGGCTACCTGCCCCAGGATATCGAGCTGTTCACCGGCAGCATTGCCGAGAACATCGCGCGTTTTCGCCAGGCCGACCCGGAGCAGGTGGTCCAGGCTGCGCAACTGGCAGGCGTGCACGAACTGATCTTGCGCCTGCCCCAGGGCTACGACACTGTGCTGGGGGATGACGGCAGCGGCCTGTCCGGCGGTCAGAAGCAGCGGGTGGCCCTGGCTCGGGCCCTGTACGGCAACCCCAGCCTGGTGGTACTCGACGAACCCAACTCGAATCTCGACACCGTTGGTGAAAGTGCCCTGGCGGCAGCAATCGCCCAGCTCAAGGCCCGCGGTACCAGCGTGGTGCTGGTGACCCACCGCTCTTCGGTACTGGCCCTGGCCGACAAGCTGCTGGTGCTCAACGAAGGTCGATTGCAAGCCTTCGGCCCCAGCCAGGAAGTACTCAAGGCACTGTCCGGCGCGCAACAGACCCAGGCCCAGGATGCGCCTCGGGAGCGACCCGCGGCAGCAGCTCCCGGCGGCTTGAGCATGAGCCGCCAGTATCAGGCCCCTACGCGCAATCAAGGCGCATGAGCAAGGACAGCAGCATGATGATCGAACAGGACTACGCGCCGGAGCGGGTCGAACGCGATGCCGGGTTTTTTGTGCGCATGGGTTGGCTCCTGGCATTGGCAGGGGCTGGCAGCTTCTTCGCATGGGCGGCCCTGGCGCCCCTGGACCAGGGGATACCGGTGCAAGGCACCGTGGTGGTGTCGGGCAAGCGCAAGGCCGTGCAGTCCATGAGCAGCGGCGTGGTCAGCCGCATCCTGGTACGTGAAGGCGAAAGCGTGAAGCAGGGCCAGCCGCTGTTCCGCCTGGACCAGACCCAGGTAGCGGCGGATGTGCAATCGCTGCAAGCCCAGTACCGCATGGCCATGGCCAGCCTGGCGCGCTGGCGCAGCGAGCGCGACGGCCTCAAGCAGGTGGATTTTCCCGCGTCATTGACAAACAGCGACGATCCGCGCCTGGCCCTGGTGCTCGAGGGCCAGCGGCAGTTGTTCAGCAGCCGGCGCGAAGCCTTTTTGCGCGAGCAAGCGGCAATCCGCGCCAATATAGAGGGCGCTACCGCGCAACTGGCCGGCATGCGCCGGGCTCGCAGCGACCTGGGCAGCCAGGCCGAGTCCCTGCGTCAGCAACTGGGCAACCTGCAACCCTTGGCCGACAACGGCTACATCCCCCGCAATCGCCTGCTGGAGTACCAGCGCCAGCTGTCCCAGGTTCAACAGGAACTGGCGCAGAACACCGGTGAGAGCGGGCGAGTGGAGCAGGGCATCCTCGAGTCCCGGCTCAAGCTGCAGCAGCATGGCGAGGAATACCAGAAGGAGGTACGCAGCCAACTGGCGGAAGCCCAGCTCAAGACCCAGACCCTGGAGCAGCAATTGACTTCCGCCGGGTTCGACTTGCAGCACAGCGAGATCATCGCTACCGCCGACGGCATTGCAGTCAACCTCGGGGTCCATACCGAGGGCGCGGTGGTGCGCCAGGGCGACACGCTGCTGGAGATCGTGCCCCAGGGCACGCATCTGGAAGTGGAAGGGCGCCTGCCGGTGAACCTGGTGGACAAGGTCGGCAGCCAGTTGCCCGTCGATATTCTCTTTACCGCGTTCAACCAGAGTCGCACACCCCGGGTCTCCGGCGAGGTCAGCCTGGTGTCCGCCGACCAGATGATCGACGAGCGTACCGGCATGCCGTACTACGTGCTGCGCAGCAGCGTCAGCGACCAGGCCATGGAGAAGCTCAACGGGCTGGTGATCAAGCCCGGTATGCCGGCGGAGATGTTCGTTCGCACCGGTGAGCGTTCGTTGCTCAACTACCTGTTCAAGCCCCTGCTCGACCGGGCTGGCTCTGCACTGACCGAAGAATAAGGATGTCGCGTCGTATGAGTAAGCTTTCCATCCTCGCTGCAACCTTGGCTTTGCTGGTGTGCCAGGGGGCCCAGGCCATGGGGCCGTTCCAGGTCTACGAACTGGCCGTGCGCAACGATCCGGTGTTTCTCGCCGCGATCAAGGAGCGCGATGCCGGGCTTGAAAACCGCATCATCGGCCGCGCCGGGTTGCTGCCCAGGCTCAGCTACAACTACAACAAGGGCCACAACAACTCCAAGGCGACCTACCCCAGCCCTCGGGGCGGCAACCAGACCGACAAGCGCAACTACGACAGCTACGGCTCGTCACTGACCCTGCAGCAACCGTTGTTCGACTACGAGGCCTATGCCAGCTATCGCAAGGGCGTAGCCCAGGCGTTGTTCGCCGACGAAAACTTTCGCAGCAAGAGCCAGGAACTGTTGCTCAGGGTCCTGGACTACTACACCAAGGCCCTGTTCGCCCAGGACCAGATCGACATTGCCCTGGCCAAGAAGAAGGCCTTCGACCAGCAGTTCCAGCAGAATCGCCACCTGTTCGAGCGGGGCGAGGGCACGCGTACCGATATCCTCGAGGCCGAGTCGCGTTATGAGCTGGCCACTGCCGAGGAGATCCAGGCCCGGGACGAACAGGATGCGGCCCTGCGCGAATTGGCGGCGCTGATCGGTGAACCGGCCATCGATGTGCGAGACCTGGACCCGCTGCAAGAGAGCTTCCAGTCGTTCGCCCTGAGCCCGGCCACCTATGACAGTTGGCATGAGATCGCCCTGAGCAACAACCCGATGCTGGCCTCCCAGCGCCAGCGGGTGGAAGTGGCCCGCTACGAGGTGGAGCGTAACCGCGCCGGGCACCTGCCCAGGCTCAGCGCCTACGCCACCTCGCGCCAGAACGAGTCCGAGAGTGGCAACACCTATAACCAGCGCTACGACACCAACACCATCGGGATCGAGATCAGCATGCCGCTCTACGCTGGCGGCGGGGTCTCGGCCTCGACCCGCCAGGCCAGCCGCAATATGGAACAGGCCGAATACGAGCTGGACGGCAGGACCCGGGAAACCCTGATTGAACTGCGCCGGCAATTCAGTGCCTGTCTATCTGGGGTGAGCAAGTTGCGCGCTTATCAGAAGGCCTTGACGTCGGCCGAGGCGCTGGTGGTCTCCACCAAGCAGAGCATCCTCGGGGGCGAGCGGGTCAACCTTGACGCGCTGAACGCCGAACAGCAGCTGTACACCACCCGGCGCGACCTGGCCCAGGCCCGTTACGACTACTTGATGGCCTGGACCAAGTTGCACTACTACGCAGGCACCCTGCGTGAAGCAGACCTGGCCAGGGTCGATGAGGCTTTCGGCCAACGTACAGTGCCCTAGGCCTTTGCCGAAGGACGTGGGCACAGGGATGAAAAAAGGAGAAAGCAGATGAGCATCTTCGACTACAAGAACGCCCTTGGCAGTGCCGGTAAAGCCCAGTACAGCGACGCCATTACCCTGGCCCTGTATGCCTCGACCCCCACGGGGCAACCGTTGCCGGGGACGTCCTGGCGGCCGATCAGCGCGACGCAGCTGGGCTATGAGGGCAACGTCAGCGCCCAGGGCACCATTTCCGGCGAACAGGCGTCGGTCAGCGATGCCCAGGTGGAGATCCTTGGCAAGTACGACGCCAGTGGGCAGTTGCTGTCCATCGGCATCAGCTTTCGTGGCACCGACAGCCTCGCCGATGCGGTGAACGACCTGCAGGCGGCGTTCTCCCCGGGCTTTGCCGACAACTACAGCCGCCTGGCCTTCGACAACCTGCTGGGCAAGGTCGCTGCCTTCGCCGCTGCCCAGGGCCTGGCCGGCAAGGACGTGCTGGTCACCGGGCACAGCCTGGGCGGGCTGGGGGTCAACAGCCTGGCCGCCATGAGCGGCGAGCACTGGGGCGGTTTCTTCAAGGATGCCAACTATGTGGCCTTCGCCTCGCCGACCCAGAGCGCCAATAGCCAACAGGTACTGAACATCGGCTATGAGAACGATCCGGTATTCCGGGTGTTGGACGGTACCCACTTCAACGGCTCGTCCCTGGGCACCCACGACCGGCCCCAGGAGTCGGCGACCAACAATATCGTCAGCTTCACCGATCACTATTCGTCGCTGCTGGGCAAGCTGGTGCCCCAGAGCATCCTCAACCCGGCATCCTGGTCGGCCCATAGTGCAGTGGACTACGCCGCGGGCCTGAATCGCCTGGTCGCCTCGGATTTCTATGACCTGACCAGTCGCGATTCCACGGTGGTGATCTCCAACCTGTCCGAGGGCAAGCGCGACCAGGTCTGGGTCAAGGACCTCAACCTCTACGCCGAGCAGCACACCGGCAGCACCTTCATCATCGGCACCGATGGCAACGACCTGCTGCACGGCGGCAAGGGCAACGACTACCTGGACGGCGGTGCTGGCGATGATCGGTTCCGCGATGACGGCGGCTACAACATCATCCACGGTGGCCAGGGCCATAACGTGCTGGAGCTGCGCCAACCCTTGCAGAACTTCTCCATCGCCAACGACGGCGACGGCACCTTGTACATCCGCGATGCCTACGGTGGTATCAGCATGACCCGCGATATCGGGGCGCTGGTCAGCCACGAGCAGGGCAGCTTCTGGCAGTGGGGCGGTCGGGACGTCACCTACAGCCTTAGCGCCGACGGCATGTTCGATGGCCATGCGTGGTACGCCTACAACCATTCCCTCAATGGCGATGGCTATGGCAACACCCTGCTGGCTAGCGTCGATGGCGACTGGTTGTTCGGCCATGATGGCAACGACTTCCTGGGCAGCGACAGGTCCAACGTGACCTTCGTCGGTGGCAGCGGCAATGACGTGATGCAGTCCGGCGGTGGCGGGGTGAACACCTTTTTGTTCAGCGGCAACTTCGGCAATGACCTGATCCACGGTTACCAGGCCAGCGACAAGCTGGTGTTCATGGGCGTACCGGGGATCGACGCCCACTACGACTACAACCAGCACGTGTCTCAGGATGGCAACGACACCTTGCTCAAGGTCGGCGACTACTCCGTGACGCTGCTGGGCGTTGGTATTGAGGGACTCAACGGCTCAAGCTTCGTTTTCGCCTGAAGCCGAGGTAACAGGCCAGGGGCGGGTGAGCGCCCCTGGTTCGATAGGGCCGCAAGCTTGCGGCCAGGCAACGCAGCGGTATATCGATCGACCCGGAATGGGCGATCCAACAACAAAAACAAGAGAAGTCATCGACATGGATGTGAGATCTGATCAGCTCAAGACGCTGACGGGCACCTTGTGCCTGGCGTTTGCCACCGGACTGCCGCTGTCGGTTGCGGCGGCTTATCAGGAGACCGGCCGCCAGGGCGATCCCGCCAGTTGGCGTTCGGCCGAATACCAGCAGGACTGGGGCCTGGAACGCATGCAGGCGAACCAAGCCTATGCGGCCGGCATCACCGGTGCCGGGGTCAAGATCGGCGCCCTGGATTCCGGGTTCGACCCGACCCATCCCGAAGCCAGCCCCGAGCGTTTTCATGCGGTCACCGCCAGTGGCCAATACCTGGATGGCAGCCCATTCAATGTCTCCGGTGTCCTCAACGGCGCCAACGACAGCCATGGCACCCATGTCACCGGCACCATGGGAGCGGCGCGCGATGGCAATGGCATGCACGGCGTGGCCTTCAATGCCCAGGTATATGTGGGCAACACCAACCACAACGACAGTTTCCTGTTCGGCCCAGGCCCTGACCCCAAGTACTTCGCGGCCGCTTATGGGGCCCTGGCCGACGCCGGGGTACGCGCCATCAACAACAGCTGGGGCAGCCAGCCCAAGGATGTCAGCTACCAGACCCTGGACGGCTTGCGCGCGGCCTACGCCCAGCACTTTCAGCAAGGGACCTGGCTGGATGCCGCGGCCGAGGTCTCGCGCCGTGGGGTGATCAATGTCTTCAGCGCCGGCAACAGCGGTTATGCCAATGCCAGCGTGCGCGCCGGGCTGCCGTACTTCCAGCCGGACCTGGAGGGCCATTGGCTGGCCGTCTCGGGGCTGGACAAGAACAACCAGCAGAAATACAACCAGTGCGGCATCGCCAAATACTGGTGCCTGGCGACACCGGGCGCAGCGATTACCAGCACGGTGCCCGGTGGCGGCTACGCGACCTACAACGGCACGTCCATGGCTGCGCCCCATGCCACCGGGGCCTTGGCCCTGGTGATGGAGCGCTATCCGTACCTGAACAACCAGCAGGCCTTGCAAGTGCTGCTGACCACCTCCCGGCAGCTTGATGGCTCGCCCACCCAGGCCCCCAGCGAGCGGGTCGGCTGGGGTGTGCCGGACCTGGGACGGGCGCTGCATGGGCCCGGGCAGTTGCTGGGTGAGTTCAATGTCAACCTGGGGGCCGGGCAGGGTGATATCTGGAACAATGGCATCTCCGACCAGGCCCTGGTCCAGCGCCAGGCCGAGGATGCCGCCGAACACCAGGCCTGGCAGCAGACCCTCAAGGATCGGGGCTGGGAGCATGGCCTGGCGCCGGGGGCCAGCCAGCAGGACCGTACCGACTACGCCCTGGGCATGGCCCGGGATGCCGCCGCAGCACAGCGGTCCTACCAGGGCAGCCTGGTCAAGTCCGGGGACGGTTGGCTGGTGCTGGGAGGCGCCAATAGCTATCGCGGTGCAACGACGGTCGAAGGTGGGCAACTGAGCGTCAATGGCAGCTTGCTATCGACGGTCACGGTCAAGGCCGCAGGCACCCTGGGAGGGACCGGGCAGATTGGCGGGCTGACCGCGCAAGCCGGTTCCCGAATCGCTCCGGGCAATTCCATCGGCACCTTGAATGTGGCGGGCAATGTGGATCTGCAGCCGGGTTCCAGCTACCGGGTGGAGCTGTCGCCCACGGCCAGCGACCGCATCGTGGCCAGCGGCCAGGCCAGTGTCCAGGGCGCCAATGTCAGCCTGTTGCCCCAGAGTCGGCCGGACCTGCTGAGCGCAGGCCCAGTGCAGAGCCTGGTCGGGCGCCAGTACGACATCCTGCAAGCGGCAGGTGGGGTCAGCGGGCGCTTTGCCGGTGTCCAGCCTGGTTATCTGTTTCTGGATACCCGCCTGGATTACTCGGCCAACGCCGTGCAACTGGACCTGACGCGCAGTGCCGCGAGTTTTGCCAGTGTCGGTGCCAGTGCCAACCAGCGCTCCAGCGGCGCGGCCGTGGAACGGCTGGGACCGGGTAACCCGGTGTACGAAAGCCTGCTGCTCTCGACTTCCCAGGCGGGTGCCCAGGAGGCCATGCGCCAGCTGGCGGGAGAAATCTATCCGGCCCTGGATTCGATGCTGCTCAGCCAGGGCTCTGTGGTTCGTGACGCCCTGGGCGAGCGCCTGCAACGCTCCGCACTGGCCCCGGCGGGCGAGTCGGGGGCGAACCAGGTGTGGTTCAAGGGCCTGGGCAGTTGGGGGCGGATCGAGGGGGTGGACGGCAACGAGTCCTACACCAGCTCCCTGGGGG
>MCNE01000024.1_pt1 | contig 82120 bp, 69 predicted proteins | sample 778201 | NCBI WGS metagenome assembly MCNE01 (sample SAMN04296813, study PRJNA304217) | bioreactor metagenome | isolation source: sewage enriched with benzalkonium chloride | place: Turkey: Istanbul urban wastewater treatment plant | reverse complement strand
TGCGGCATGATGCTCCCGCTTCAATTCAATAACCGTGTTGCACTCAGATCCTGCAACCGCCCTGGATAATTTCAAAAAATGGCTACATTTCAGCGTAAGCATCGTCTTGATGAACGGCATCAAGATTCAACTGTACGTCGACCAGCACGGTAGGTAGGAGTCTTTCTGGAAAACACCGTGGGTGCAAGCAAACTCGCCGCGGAGGTTTCGACAGATGTTATCCCGGACTGGTCTGCCGGGCCTAAACGACGGGTTGTACCTTAAGGCCTCGTCGGCAGGAAGCTCCAACCTCGAGACCATGTTGCGCATCTATATTTTCTGCGGTCATTCCGATGTTACGCCGTTAGACTGCTACCGCTGATATATGCCTCCGTTCGATCTGACGGCGAACAGCAAGTTTACGTATTGCCTGCGCGTCGGCGTTGATGTTGACGCTGACGCTGACGCCAGTCGTGACGCAGTTGTGTGTGTCGGAAATAGGTCGGCTTACCCGGTACGCGCGTTGAGCGAATCATCTTCGGGATGCAATCGAATATCAGCCGTGCTTGATCAGAGAGCTTCTGCTGCTCGGCGAAGAGCATAAGTCGTCGGCGCAACTCGCTCCATGCTTTTCCGCACCTTTCCACTGCGCAGTCCGACCTGATCAATTGCGGCCAAGCACTGAATTTCGTGCAGCACAATTGCAACTTTGACTTCGAGTATGCTGGCGCTACCCCCTGGCAGGTGGCCGCCACGCTGCGTCGGCACGCAACACCAGTCTGACGCGCAATGCAGATGCTGAGTGCGCAATCAGCATCAGCGAGATAGCTACCAAGATTGGTCGCGCCCGCCGGAAGCCAGGCGGCAGGAGGAGGGCAGCTTTTTTTGCTTGGATGACAGTCTCCTTACGTTGGGCATCGGGGGGGACGTGCTTGATAAGGTCGCCTTTCCCGTTGGGGTGCGGTCCGGGCAACTATAAAGTAGTAGGCTTAAGCCAGACGAATTCATCCGTGAATGGCGGATGGTCAGTTGATAGGGCTCTATATAGCTTCCTAAAGGAACAGAAATCTCGAGGCAGCCATACGGCAATTCACCATCGCGTATAGCGTCTAAAATCGCTTTCGAAAGCGATGTTAAGATTGGGCCATGGGGGGCGTGACGTCGGTCACGACGGCGGGTTGGAACAGGTTACCCTGGTATTCGCCACCCGTTAGCAGACGTGCACCTTTTGCGACGGCGTCGTCGATCTGGCCACGGATGAATTCGCACTGGTTGGCGCTTATCAGTGGGCCCACTATCGTAGTGGGATCCGCAGGGTCCCCGCAGCGAATGGAGCGGACTTTTTTAACGGGGTCGGTGCTTCGCGGTGGTCGCGGACGAGGTCGAACCCTCGCCTCGCGGACACAAAACTCTACTGAAGAGATCCGCCGGATTATCCAAGAGCTGCAACTAGCGACGACCGACGCAGCACGCCGTCTCTGAGGATATCAACGGCAATGTGACCGAGATTCGCAACGGTAGCCTTTCGCTGATGGAGGGCATAGAAGATTACGCTTTGACGGCAGAAGAGCTTTCATTGTTGGCGGGTGAAATGCGTACTGTCGTTTCGCGTTTTCAGCTTTAAGGCGACACTGGGGGAAGCTCCATTTACTGGTTCCCCCACCCCTGGATTACGGGCATGTGGCAGCGTCGGCGACCAGTTTGACTAATTGGACGATATTTGATCCTGCTGTTCTATCATTCGTACACTATTAGTGTTAATCCGTAATTGGATAATTATCTATTAGAAAACGTCTAACGGGTAACTGACGATCAACCGATTTTCATCGTAATCACTGGCGTTGAAATTCCGCCTGATGCTTGAATTCCTCAAACGAACAGATAGAAATCTGAGCTTTCCGCTCTGGACTACGTAGCCCAACTCCGATTCTCGTACCCACTCTGAACCATCTTCAACATTTTTTAGTTCCACGTTGTCACCGTGAACGTAGCGTGTCATGAAATTCAAACCAGGAATTCCGTAGCCGGCGAAATTGAGGTCATAGCGAACTTGCCAGGACCGTTCCCGGGGATTGTCGAACGCATGGTTAAAGGTGTTGTTGGCCAAATAGATACCGCCGGTTCCTCCAATACGCATCCAACCGGTATCCCCCGAGACATTTTGCAGTCCTAGGCTGATCGCATGTTCAGCCATGTTGAGGCTAAATAGCGCTGACACAGTACGGTTATCCAACTGACCGGCTTTCGCACTTCCTGAGTCTTTACCCCAGAAAAAACCAAGGTTGGAGTTCACCGATACCCCTTCAGTCAGTTGCCATTTCTGGTTCAGCCCGAGGTAGTGCTGTTCATAGATGTCTTTCAGCTCACCAGACCAAAGCCTGACCGTTGTATTTTTGGAGGGGGAGCGATAGTCGGCGCCGAGAAACTCGAAAGAGTCTGATCGAGCCGAGCCAAAGGTGAGGTCTTCCATCGAGGAGTCATTGCGCAGACTGGTTTTTTTCAGGTCGCCTGCATAGAAGGACCAGTTTTTGAGTTCTTGCGAAGCAATCTGGGCACCGCGAAAAGTCTGCGGCAAGGCGCGAAAATCATCCGCTGTAACAATCGGGAAATTGGGCATCCACTCGCCTACCTTCAACTCCGTATTCGAGAACTTTGCTTTGACCGCGACGCCGAGTCTCCCAAAACTCCACGCAGGCTCCCCGTCGGCGTCCTTTGGCAACAGCAGCGCACCATACCTTCCTGCGCCTCCATCGAGCTTCACTGCGTATTTCCCCAGCACGTCAACCCCAACTCCCACGGTGCCTTGGGTAAAGCCGGATTTGAGGTCGAAGATAAAACCTTGCGTCCACTCACGAGCCTGGCTTTGTGCAACACCAGGCGCTGTGAAGTTGCGATCAAAGAAGAAATTTCTGAAGTTCAGAGTAGCGGTTGTGTCATCCACAAAACCCTGAGCCAGTGCGTTGAAAGGTAAAACCAAAGCGGGAATGAAAAACACACGAGTTGCGCGATTATTCTGAATGTTCAAGACCTGTCCCCTGTTGTTTTTATTGAAGGGCAATGTCGGCCTGTCATCACCAGTTGAGCGGGCTCAACGCCGCACTTCCGGTAAAACGGCTCGAATGTAGGTGGAGAAGTATCCGGATCGAGTGATGCCAAGGGCCTGATGTGCAGGCCTTTGGCATGTGGTTTACCTCAAAGCCGCACCTTTGGAGTACGGCATCAATTTGGCTCGTGGTCAGATCAGACCAGCGCTGCGCAATGCGTCTGCGATTTCCTTGTCGGCGCCTTCCGCCAGTGGCAGTAGCGGCGAGCGCACGGTGGCATGGTCCAAGATGCCACGGGCAACCAGACCATGTTTCAGGGCTACTGTGCCTTCCATGTGGGAACCGCGGTGGTAGACGTTGCGAGTAACTGGCAGCAGTTTGTCGTGGATGGCGCGAGCAGCGGGGTAGTCGCGACGCTTACCAGCAGCGATCAGCTCAATCAGCGGCTCTGGGGTCAGGCTGCCGTAGCCGACCAATGCGCCGTCTACGTCGAACATGGTGTGCAACAGGTATTCGTCATGGCAGGTCAGGATCTGCAGATCGGGAACTTCACGACGGACTACCGGGATCTCGGTGTCCCAGCGACGCATGTTGCGAACACCGTTTTTCATGGCGAACACGCCAGGTTGCTTGGCAATTTCCAGTTGAGTTTCCAGGTCATAGGTCGCCTTGGTCACGTCTGGGTATTGGAACAGGATCAGTGGCAGGCCACTTTCTTCGTAGATCGTCTTATAGCGGTCCTGCGCAGCACCTTTCTGATAGCCGAAACGCAGCCAGCCATGGGATGGATAAACCAGGCCTGCTGCTGCACCATTAGCTACGGCACGCTTGGCCTCTTCAGCGGCTACTTGAGTCCCTTCGCCAGTGATGCCAGCGATGATTGGCAGACGGCCGCCTACCGATTCCTTGAAAGCCTGGATCACACGACCCTGTTCGTCCTGAGTCAGGAAGGTACCTTCACCCGCGTGGCCCAGAACAACCAGTCCCTTCACGCCTTCAAAGCTGCCGAGCCAGGCACCCAGTTTCTGGATAGCCGCATAATCAACTTCACCTTCACGAGTGAACGGCGTGACAGGAGCAGGAACGAGGCCTTTAAGGTCGATAGTGTTTTTAGTGCTCATTTCATTACCTCTGGTTTGGTTAAATTTCGCAAATAACGCATGCGCGGGCGCAAAACACATACTTATGTGCTCTGAGTTTGAAACTAATTCAGTTGTTGCGGTTTGAAATTTATGCAGTTGAAATTTATGGCGATAGCTCTTCCAGAATTCGGCCTTTGGTTTCAATAGCGAATAATGCAGTGATAACGGCTGTCATCAATAACACCGCCGCAAAAATACCGAACACATATTGAACACCCACGCCGGAGACGGTAAAACCTACAATTATTGGACCCAATGCCGAACCCAATCTTAGCCAGGCGCTACCTACACCCGTACCTAACGCGCGTAGCCGAGTGGGATAAAGTTCCGCCGAGTACAAATACAGCGAAAAAGTAACTGTCTGGACCAGCGCATATCCCAATCCGGCCAGTACCAGTATCTTTATTGGTGCCGTTGCGCCTGTGGTGGCCAGTATCGCGAGAGGTATTGCGGCGAGAAACAAGGCACCCATGTACCAGCGGCGACGACCGACCTTATCAATCAATAGTGCACAAATTACTGCAGCAACTACACCCGCTGCTGATGTCATGAAACCATAAGCCAGGCTGGTTTCGAGCGGCAAATGGAAGTGTTGACGATAAAGTGTCGGCAGCCAGGTAATAAGTCCATTAGCGACCATGTAGGAGCCAAACCACATGGCCCAAATAACGAGTGAGCGCTTAAAGTAGATGCCTTTGAAAAGCTCTTTCCAACCCCCTCTGTTATTTATCGCATGCATCTGCGGCACTTCTACTGGAGGTTGCAGTGTCTTGCCTGCTTTGACCGCGCTATTTTCCAGGCGAGTGACAATCCGGTCAGCCTCTTCAAGGCGCCCCTTGGAAGCAAGCCAACGCGGCGATTCGAATAGGAAGAAACGAAGGGGAATCAGCAGCATCGCGGGTACCAACCCCACTGCGAACATTGCTTTCCAGCCGTAGATCGGAACGAGGAAGTAGCCAATTATCCCGGCCCCTACCAGACCAAGCAGAAACATGACTTCGTACAGAAGGAAGAATTTTCCTCGTTTTTTGGAGCCGATCAATTCGTTGATATAGGCGCTCGCGACCGGGACTTCTCCTCCCGTACCGATGCCCTGTATGAACCTGAAAGCAATCATCATCGCTGCGCTGGACGCAAACAGGCAGGCGACGTCCATCGATACGAACAACAGGATGGTAAATGTCAGCACCTTCATACGCCCAATTCTCTCGGCCAGCCATCCAAAGATCAGTGCGCCGAACAGCTGCCCCAGATAACCGGCAGAGAGAATCATGCCGATTTGGGTGCCGCTCAGGCTCCACTCTTTGGCCAGAACCGGCATCGCATAGGCAATGGCAATGACGGTATAACCGTCGAAGAAGGTCGCGGCACCAATAATATTCCTGGCCCAAAATACTTGTCTGGTGATGGGAAGCCTTTCTAACCTGGCACTAATATTCGCCTGACTTCTAACTTTTTCTGGCAAGGGCTCAGTTTCAACGTGGTGCATCAACATAGCACTTCCTTTTATTGTTTTTGCGCTTTTCAGAGCGATAAAAAACTTACCGTCGTAAACACAGTGCAGTGGTGTAGTTTATTCCCAAGCTAATCTTGTTTAGCATTACTGGCTAATGCCGGGTGATCAGCTTTTCAGAAATGACTACTTCACGACCGTGTTCACGGCGAAGGAAAAAAATTTAGAGGACTTTCTAGCTGAGGTACTGAAAGTGTCGTTCGAGCGTGATGTCGACGGCGCTGATTGTATGTCGGCACTATTATGGAAGCGTCGCACGTCATATACAGAGCGGGCGCTGTTGAACGGAGTGCGAATAAAGGCTGACCTGGTATGCAAACCGGGCACGGCACGCGGGCGGTATGCGCCAATCGCGGGAAGACGGGCATTTATGCAACTGCCTTGGTCATGGACGACGGAATGTTCGGGGTAGGCATCTTGCTTAGCGATCTGTTTCATCTTTCGTCGCGCCTTTTTTGTTTTTCGGAATGCGAAAGTTTTTTCTTTCTTGTATTCAGACTACCACCATCAGTTTGCAGGGCCCACACTTTTTTTGACGATCCAACTGCTTTTTTATTCTTTTATGTCATGTTTGCTGCCCATGAAATTCCATTAGGTTTTATAAAGGCTCTGCAGATTTAGGCCGGCCACGATTGCAAAGTGCCATCTATTGCGCCGATCACAAGGGGGTTGTAGAGCACTTAAGAACGCGCTGAATATCCACGCCACCCTGACACTCTCTGGATTTAAGCTATACCAGACACATTGAAGCGAGGTGGAAACAGATGAGTTTTTGAAGCCGCAAATCCAAAAGTTCGACGAATTCGCTTTAGCCGTTCAGATTGCGGATCTGCGGTTGCTTCTTCGCTGGATCCGTGAGTCTGTACGTCCAGTGAGGCGGGAAAGCTGAAGACGAGGGAAGGCAATAAGTGATCATTTCGCAACTCGGAAACCGGGCGGTGGATAACCGAGTAGGCCAACGCATCGCCAGGTGCTATTCTTTTTAACGGTTTTTCGCATTCCGAAAACAAGAACTACCCCAGATGGATATCGCCCATGGCTCCCAGAAACTCAACAAAAAGCGAACCGACGAACTCTGCTGACGAAGACAAAAGCCAGCGCAGCACTGTTCAGTCACTTGCCAAAGGATTTCGAGTCTTGGAGGCCTTCACTGCGGAAAAAGACGAGCTTACATTGAGCCAGATCGCAGCCAAGGCCGACCTCGACCCTGGCACAACCTACCGTATGCTCAATACGTTGGTGGATCTCGGATATGTCTCTCGCATCCCTGAAAGCAAGCGCTTTTCCCTCACACTCAAAATTCTCAATCTGGGCTTCCACGCAATTGCGCATACAGACCTTCGCAGCCTGGTTCGCCCGGTTCTAAAAGGGCTCGTCAGCGAAATAAGCGAAGCTGCGAGCTTTGCCGTTCTTCAAGGGCCCGATGTACTCTATCTTGAGCGTGTCAGGGCGGGCATCACTCGCCTGGGAGTGGATATCCGTATCGGCACAACCGTCCCCGCTTGCCAAACAGCAATTGGCCAATCGATCCTGGCGTTCCTGCCTGAGCACGAAGTCGAGCGCATTGAGGCGCTTTCCTTATCCACATCCTTTAAGAGCAAAGCACTCTCTCGACCGCTTTCCGAGGTACTGGAGAAAATTCGAACGGATGGATACATCATTAGCGATTCACTTTTCGCCGAGGGCCTAAGGATTTTGGCCGTCCCAGTACTGGATATAGATGGTTATCCTGTCGGCGCCATCAGTATCGCAGCCCCTGCTGTCCGCTGCACAACCGAGGAACTCGAACGCAGAGCGTTGTCCGTTACATTGACAGCAGCTAAGAATATAGGTCGAGCCCTGCTGGCTAGTGGTAGCGTAAATTCCAGTCCGTGATTAACTCGAAACGAGGTGGTTTTCCATCGAAGCCACCTTGGCGTGGAAAAGTTCGACGCAAGAAAAGACGGGGCCAACTTGTCTTGGCGCCTGTGAAGCATTTGTGGCGCAGAGGTGCTTAGTATTACCTTCACCTTCAAATTGTGAAGGGGCGATGGGCGTGGAGTATCGCCTGATTCGATAGCCTGAGTTTACCGCGTCTCTCCTGACCTCAATCTCTCGAACTCCCTGGTGCGGACCTGCACGCCGGGTGGTTTGGCAGGGGAACGGCCTGTGAAGACACTCCCCCATGCCGATCGCCTGATAGTGTGTCAGCGCTGCATGTTCGAGCACGTTCAATCGGCGAGAACCTCGAAAATTTTATCGCTTGTTACGTGATAGAACACAACTTGAGCTTTAACCCCAGAGCAGTCTGGCTGGCTTTTTTCAACTCGCTGAGTTTTTCGTAGCCATAGGCGCGTGGAGCCCTGGTCTCAGTTTGCTGATATTTGCACCTGGCTGAATCGGTTGAATTGAGTGATCGACGTGCCACGGATAGAGCGCAACCATCGCAAGGCACTTGCCAAGGCCCTGACGTTAACGTAAAGATGGGAATAAGGCGCTGAACTCAAAAGGGCGCAGGGCGGACCGATCCGGAGCGCTTGATGATAAAAACAACTCATCCCAAACTTCATCGCGAAGCCCGGCTGGCCCGGGAAAAAATGCACCTCGAAGGTACCGTTCCCGATGGCGTGTTGCGGGCGGAAATCGATGCGTCGTGGCGGCGTAGTCTCAGCCATGGCGTGCATTTCAATGCCAAGCAAGAACTGGCGCTGGACTCGAACGCGAGCCTTGAAGTGCTACTGGAGAGCAATCGGTTTTTGATCGATGCGGCGATGCCGGCCATCGATTATCTGGCCGAGCGCCAGGGCAAGGAAGGGCTCATCATCCTCGCCAATTCCGAGGCCACCATCCTGGCAGCCGAAGGGCGCGCCGATCGTTTCAAAGGTAGCAACCTGCAAGACATCACGCTGGGCGCTTGCTGGAGCGAAGCGGCGCGCGGCACCAACGCGCTGGGCACCGCGCTGGTGGAAGCGCGGCCAACGATGATCGATTGCGGCGAACATTACCTAGACCGTCTGACCGATTTTTCCTGCACCTCGGTGCCGATTTATTGCCCGCAGGGTGACATCCTCGGCGTCCTTGACCTGACCCGCGAAGGTCCGCTCGGCCGCGTTCACGACAGCACGGCGTTGCTGACCATGGCCGTCAGCCAGATCGAAAGTCGCGTGTTCAACGCTTGTTACCCGGACCAGATTGTCCTCGCCTTCCACAGCCGTCGGCAATACCTCGAATCCCCTTGGCAGGGTTTGCTCGCGGTGAGTCTCGGTGGGCAGATCCTCGCGGTCAGCGCCCAGGCTTGTCAGTTGCTCCATGCCGAGCGTTCGGCGCTGGTTGGCCGACGCTGTGAAGAGTTCCTGGGTGTCGATGGCCTGCAACTGTTATCGCGCCTGCATCAGGGCGGCATCGGCAGTCTGCAAACCGCCAAGGGTGAATTTTTCTACAAAACCCTGCGCGCGCCGCAGCGCTCGATCACCGTCAGCGCTCCATCGCGCACCCCAATTAAAACCGCTAAACCGCAACCCGATCTCGAATCCCTGGCCGGCAACAATGCCCGTTACGCCCGGGCGCTGCGCATGGCCCGCCAAGGCCTGGCCAATGAATTGCCAGTGTTGCTGCTGGGCGAAACGGGCACCGGTAAGGAAGTCATTGCCCGAGCGCTCCATATGGCTGGAACCCGCTGCGACAAACCTTTCGTCGCGGTGAACTGCGCGGCCATCCCCGAAGGCCTGATCGAGTCGGAGCTGTTTGGCTATCGCGAAGGCGCCTTTACCGGTTCGCGCCGGGGCGGCATGGTCGGGCGCCTGCAACAGGCCCATGGCGGCACGTTGTTTCTCGATGAAATCGGCGACATGCCGCTGGCCTTGCAGGCCCGTTTACTCAGGGTACTGCAGGACCGCAAGGTCGCGCCGCTGGGCGCTGGAGAGGAGCAAGACATCGACATCGCGCTGATCTGCGCCACGCACCGCGACCTTAAGCGTCTGGTAGAAGACAAACACTTTCGCGAGGATCTGTTTTACCGGGTCAACGGCATCAGCGTAATGCTCCCGGCCCTGCGCGAGCGCGACGACTTCAATGGCCTGGTCGATCGTTTGCTGGCCAAACTCGATGCGCCGACAGTCGTCCTGCATGACGATTTGATCCGCTTGCTAGGCGGCTATCACTGGCCGGGCAACATCCGCCAATTGGAAATGGTTCTGCGCACCGCGTTGGCCATGCGTGAACCCGGGGACACCGTGCTCACCCTCGACCATCTGCCCGACAGTATGCTCGACGAACTGACCGCCGGCGAACGCCCTCAGAGGGGCAGTATTCGTGAACATGAACTGGAGCTGATTCGTCAGTCCCTGGACACGCACCAAGGTAACGTCTCGGCGGTCGCCGATGCCTTGGGTATCAGCCGCGCGACTCTGTATCGCAAGCTCAAACTGTTGCGTTCGTGATGCTGCGTTTGATCGTTCGGTTGGTCGACAGCCAGAACCCCGCGACCCTGCAAGCGGCGTTGCGCTGGCTCTACAGCTTCGTGCGCCCGCACCGGTTGGCGATTGCCGGGCTGCTTGGGCTGTCGGTCTGCGCCTCGTCGCTGGTATTGGTGCAACCCTGGCTAACCAAGCTGCTGATCGACGACGGCCTGTTGGCGCGCAATTTTGCGATGCTGGTGCTGATCGCCGGGTTGATGATTGTCGCCGTGTTGTTGGGGACGGCGCTGTCGGGCATCAATCGTTACCTGCACACGCGATTATCCGGACGGATTCTGTTTGCCCTGCGCGATGACCTTTATCGGCATTTGCAGATGCTCTCGCCGGGTTTCTTCGGCCAACGGCGAATCGGCGATTTGATGTCGCGTCTCGACGGCGATGTCGCGGAGATCCAGCGCTTTGCCGTGGACTCGCTGTTCTCGGCGGTGTCGAGCGTGATTGGCCTGGTGGTCGCCGTGGCGATGTTGATGACCCTGTCGTGGCAGCTTTCGCTGCTGGCCTTGGTGCTGATTCCACTCGACGTGCTTTGGCTACGCTGGATGCGGCGCAAGGTCGAGCGCGATGTGCGGCAGTTGCGCGAGCGTTCGGCGGACATGTCCTCGTTCATGGTCGAGACCTTGCCGGTGATGAAATTCATCCAGTCCGCCGGTCAGCAACAGCGCGAGGCGCGGCGACTGGAGACGTTGGGCCAAGGGTATATGAGTCAGCTCTTGCGCCTGCAAGTCACCGAGTTTTTCACTCAAGCGGTGCCCGGCACGCTGACGTCGTTATCGCGGGCCTGTGCGTTTTTGATTGGCGGTTACTGGGTGGTGCAGGGGACGTGGCAACTGGGCGCGCTGATCGCGTTTTCGACTTACCTGGGCATGGCGGTCGGCCCGGTTCAGAGCTTGCTCGGGCTCTATGTCGCGATTCAGCGGATGACCGTGAGCCTGGGGCGGGTCATGGAACTGCGCGGCCAAGAGCCGACCGTACTTACCCCGGTTACGCCGCAGCCGATGCCGGATTCTGGCGAACTGCGTTTCGACAGCGTGCACTTCAGCCATCCCGGTCGGCCGACCACCTTGCGTGGCGTTGACGCGCGAATTCCTTACGGTTTGAAAGTCGCCCTGAGCGGCGGCTCCGGTGTCGGTAAATCGACCCTGATCGATCTACTGCAACGGCATCACGATCCGCAGTCCGGTCGGGTCTTGCTGGGGGAGGTCGATCTGCGCGAGCTGGACCTGTTCCAGTTGCGTCGGCGGATTGCCGTGGTCAGTCAGGACATCGTGCTGTTTCGCGGCAGCCTCGCCGACAACCTGGCCTACGCGGTGCCGGACGCCAGTCGCGAAGCGATTAACGAAGTGGCGCGGCTGGCGCAGCTCGACAGCCTCATCGAATCACTGCCCGAAGGCCTCGACAGCCCTTTGGGCGAGCGTGGCCAGCAGTTATCCGGCGGACAGAAACAGCGCATCGCCATCGCCCGGGCGCTGTTGCAGGATCCGTTGATCCTGGTGCTGGACGAAGCGACTTCGGCGGTCGACGAAGCCACCGAGCGCGAAGTGATCGCGGCCATCGACCGGTTGTTCGCCGGGCGCACGCGGATCCTAATCAGCCATCGCCCCTCGACCCTGGCCGATGCCGATTTGTGCTTTGAATTGCTGGATGGCGTGCTCACGTCAGGAACGGTGCAGCATGAGGCCTGAGCTGCGGGTTGGGGTGGTGGACAGTGGTCATTGCGCAGCGCAACGAGTGCGGGTGATTGCCGGTCGGCGGTTCTCGCTACAGGAGGATGGCCTGGCCGAAAGCGATCTACGCGACGATCCGCTGGGCCATGGTAGCGCGGTGATCGAGGCCATCAGCCGGCGTGCACCGGCGGCGGTTTTTTGCGTCGCCCAGGTGTTCGACCAGCGTGGCGTCACCAGCGCCTTGCAGATCGCTACCGCCATCGATTGGCTGGTGGCGCAGGACGTGCGGTTGATCAATCTGAGCCTCGGTTTGCGGCAGGATCGAAGCTTGTTGCGTGAAGCCTGCGCAGCAGCGGTGGCGCAGGGCATTCTATTGTGTGCGTCAAGCCCGGCTCAGGGTTTAGGGGTGTTCCCGGCGGATTATCCGCAGGTGCTGCGGGTCACCGGCGACGCTCGTTGCACCGCGCAGCAATGGTCGTGGCTCGACAGCGCCCAGGCAGATTTTGCCGCGTGTGTTTACGGTACCTACCCGGGGCAGTCGGGCGCGAGTCTCGGCTGTGCGGCATTGAGCGGGCATATTGTGGGTTTTCTCGTTGAAAATCCCGAGGCGAGCAACGAACAGATTGTCGAGTGGCTGCAAAAGAACGCCCATTATCACGGCCCTGAACGGCGCGTCGGCCCATGAAGCCGATTGTGATTCTTGGCGCGGGGCCTGCGGGGGCGGCGGTGGCCCTGGGGTTGCGACGGCTTGGATACCCCGTCACGCTGGTCAGTGAGTGGCGGCGCTTTGCGGCGCTCGAAGGGGTGTCCATGCGGGTGCTGGAGGCACTGCGCGGTGCGGGCCTGCATCAAGCATTGACGGATGCGGCGCAGCCTTCCCAGCGGCAGGTGTCCTGGAACGGTCAGCAGCATGCTCAGAACATCGAATTTTTGCTGGATCGCCCGAGCTTCGATCGCGGCTTGCGTGAGGACTTGCGCTTGGCCGGCGTTGAGTTGATCGAGGGCCGAGTGCTGACGGTGCAGTTACACGCTTCGGGACATCGAATCGAACTGCAAGGGCGTGATGCGCTGCTCGCGGATTTCCTGGTGGAGGCCCGCGGACGCCAGGCACCGGTCCTTGGCAAAGGCTTGCGTGGGCCGGAGACGGTCAGTTTGCTCAATCGCTGGCAAGGTGCGCCGGGTACCACCGCCAGTGCTGTGGAAAGCCTTGCGGACGGCTGGGCCTGGATGGCGCGTCGGGCCGACGGCCAGTGCTATTGGCAATGGACAGTGGATGTGGCCAGTGCCGAGTTGCCGGGCAAGGCGCTGTTGCTCGATTACTGCCGCCAGCGGTTCCAGCAGTCGGCATTGACCCAGGCGTTTTTCGGGGGCGAACCGCAAACCGATCTGCACCTGCATGCCCGAAGCAGCACTGCGATTTTGTGTCCGCAGGTCTGTGGCGACCATTGGATTCGTGTGGGCGACGCCGCCATGGCGGTGGATCCGCTGTCGGGGAATGGCATCTTTCAGTCATTGTCTTCGGCGTTGCAGGCGCCAACGGTGATCAACACGCTGTTGCGCAAACCTGAACGGAGGTTGCTGGCACAGCGTTTTCATCAGCAGCGGGTAGAGCAGTTGTTTTTGCGCTTCGCGCGCATTGGCCGGGACTTTTATGCCGATGAGCAGCGTTGGTCGAACCAGCCGTTCTGGCAGGCGCGGCGGCAGTGGCCGGATGCTGAGGTTGCCCACGCCGCGGTGGAATTCTCCACGCTGAGGATTGAACTGGCGCCGGTACTGCGCGATGGATTTGTGGATGAGGCCGAGGTGGTGATCACGGCGGATCAGCCGCTGGGGATCTGGCACGTGCACGGGGTCGAGTTGGCACCGTTGGTGCGACGGTTGCACACCGAGCCGGTCGCACAAGTGTTGGCTGGGTTGACGGCGGAGCAGGGGAAGGTGGTTCGCAGCTGGCTGCTGGGACAAGGGTTCAAGCCCTGACATTCGAGGTGCAGATCGTTCCCACGCTCCGCGTGGGAACGCCGCCAGGGACGCTCCGTGTTCCGTTTGTGGATGTGACGCAGAGCGTCAGGGATGCATTCCGACGCGGAGCGTGGGAATGCATCCCTGGGTCAGAGCTTGATCAACACCGATTTCAACTCGGTGTAATGCTCGATCGCCGCATACCCCATCTCACGCCCGACCCCCGACATTTTGTAACCGCCAAACGGCAACGCCGGGTCCAGGGCACTGTGGCAGTTGACCCACACCGAACCCGACTTGATCCGCGGAATCATCCGGTGCACCGCAGCCAAATCATTCGACCAGATACTCGCCCCAAGGCCATAAGGGCTGTCATTGGCCATACGCAATGCATCGGCCTCGTCGTCGAACGGAATCGCCACCAACACTGGGCCAAAGATTTCCTCTTGTACCAATGCATGCCGCTGGTCGACGTCGACAATCACCGTAGGCTTGACGAAGAACCCCGGCCCGAATTGCTCACCGCCACAGGCGATGGTCGCGCCACTTTCCCGGCCTTTTTCGATGTAGCCATAAACCCGTTCCTGTTGACGGGCGGAGATCAACGGTCCCATTTCGACACTAGGGTCCAGGCCGTTGCCGAGCTTCATCGCGATGGCGATGTCGGCGATGTCTGCCACCACATTGTCGAAATGCTTGCGCTGCACATACAGCCGGGACCCGGCGCAGCAGACCTGGCCCTGGTTGAAGAAGATCGCACTGGCGGCACCCGCGGCAGCGGTCTTCAGGTCGGCATCAGCCATGACGATGGTCGGCGATTTGCCACCCAGCTCCAAGGTGACCCGGGTCATGGATTCCATGGCGATCTTGCCGATCTGCTTGCCCACGGCGGTGGAGCCGGTGAAGGTCAGCTTGTCCACCAACGGGTTATGAGTCAGGGCGGATCCCGCTGTGATGCCGGTGCCGGTGACCACGTTGAACACGCCTTCGGGGTAACCGGCTTCCAGCACCAGTTCGGCGAGCTTCAGCGCGGTCAGCGGCGTTTCGTCGGCGGGTTTGAGCACCACGGTGCAACCGGTGGCCAGGGCAGGGCCGAGTTTCCAGCAAGCCAGCAACAGCGGAAAGTTCCAGGCGACGATGGCCCCGACCACGCCCACCGCTTCGCGGCGAATGAAACTGTGGAATTGATCGTTGGGCATCAGCGGCAGCGACACGTCAACACTGGAGCCTTCGATCTTGGTTGCCCAACCGGCCATATAGCGCAGGAAGTCGATGGACAGTTGCACGTCCATCACTTGAGCCACCGCCGCGCTCTTGCCGTTGTTCAGGCATTCGAGTTGCGCCAGCAGTTCGGCGTCGCGCTGCATCAGATCGGCGAGTTTCCACAACAGGTTCTGCCGCTCCCTAGGGCGGGTGCGCGTCCAGGCGGAATCGTCGAAAGCCTGACGGGCGGCGAGTACTGCGCGGTCGACATCGTCGGGGGTGGACCTTGGCACCAAGCACAGCACTTCGCCGGTGGCCGGATTGTGCAGAGGCATGGTCTGGCCGTCGGCGGCCTCGACCCAGTCGCCGCCGATGAGCATGCGTGGGGCGCGTTGGACGAAGGCCGAGGTGGCGGGGAGCAGATAAGGCAGCGGCATGATGAGACCTCTTGTTGTGCTGAGAAACGTGGACTTCTCCAAGTTGGCAATGGCTGTGCCAAGTACCAGGAACGGGTGGATGGGCCTTTGTTGGCGGGGGTTCTAGCGATGAAAGGGGACGGTCGGCACCCAGGTTTTGTCGCAAATCGCGACAACGTATGAGACGACGAGCGGATCCCGTTGTACGCAAACGTCATCGCTGGACGAGAAGTGTTTCAGCCGAGGACATCTATGCTGTCTCAGAGTGCAACAGCTGTCGCGATATTAGACGCAGGCGGTCTTGTTCTGACGCGTTAGAAAGCCAAAATAACCACGTAACTAATTGATTAATAATATAGTCGTTAAGCTGGCACGCTCCGTGTATTGCTCATCGCAGACGTTTCTCTTGCCTCCGTCAGCGGGTTGTCGCCGACGGTAGAAACCATAAAAACGATAAGCCACAAAAATAAGAAAGCACCGTGCGAGGTTCGACGTTGATGAAGAGAAAACTCCGATCAGGCCTGAGCGTCAGTCTGCTGGCCGTGGCGGCCTGTGTGGCGCTGCATTCGCCTTACAGCCTGGCAGCTCGCGACGCCCAGACCATCCTCAAGGAAACCTGTCAGGGCTGCCACACCCCCGAAGCCGATAACGCCCTGAGCCGTATCAGCCACCAGCGCAAGACGCCGGAAGGCTGGCTGATGAGCATTGCCCGGATGCAGGTCATGCACGGGTTGCAGATCAGCGATGACGATCGTCGAATCCTGGTCAAATACCTGGCCGACACTCAGGGCCTGGCGCCGAGCGAGACGGACGGTGTGCGTTATGCGCTGGAACGACGGCTCAATACTGTCGAGAAATTCGACGACCAGACCAGCCAGATGTGCGGCCGTTGCCACTCCGGTGCGCGGGTTGCCCTGCAGCGTCGACCTGCCCAGGAATGGGAGCGCCTGGTGAACTTCCACCTCGGCCAGTGGCCGTCCCTCGAATACCAGGCCCTGTCCCGTGACCGCGATTGGTTCGATCTGGCCCGCAAAGAAATGGTGCCGTTGCTCGCCAAGCGTTATCCGCTGGACAACCCGGCCTGGAAAGCATGGCTGGGCAGCGCGCCGAAAGCCGAGGCGCTGGTCGGCGATTGGAGCTTCAGCGGGCACCTGCCGGGTAAAGGCGAACTGGCTGGCGTCATGAGCGTGACAGCCGATGGCAGCGATACGTTCAAGGTCAGCGTCAAAGGCCAATACGCCGATGGCAGTCCGTTTGAGGGTGACGGTAGCGCGATTCTCTACAGCGGTTACGAATGGCGCGGCAACGTGACCATCGACGGCTTGGTCATGCGCCAGGTATTCGCCGCCCAAGGCAACGCCATGCAGGGCCGGATGTTCGAGGCCGAGCACGACGAGCGGGGTTTGGACTTCGTCGCAGCCAAACAGGGTTCCAATCGTTTGCTGGCGGTGCAGCCGGGTTATCTGAAGGCGGGCAGCGAAACCGAAGTCACCTTGGTCGGCAGCGGTCTCACTGGCAAACCTGACTTTGGCAAAGGCGTGGAAGTGGTCCAAGTGCTGGAGCAAACGCCCGAGCGCCTACGGGTCAAACTCAAGGCGGCTGCCAATGCGCAACCGGGCCTGCGCAACGTCACGGTCGGCACGCTGAAAGGCCCGACGCTGTCGGTCTACAGCAAGATCGCTGAAGTCAAAGTCGTCCCCGAATTTTCGGTGGCGCGGATCGGCGAGGGCGGTGGTTCCACGCCGAAAGTCCAGGGCCGTTTCGATGCCGAGGCGTGGGGCAAAGGGGCTGACGGCAAGCCCTATCGCATCGGCGTATTCCCGGCGCAGTGGAAGGTCGAGGCTTTCGACGACCGCGCCAAAGAGGATGAAGACGTCAAGTTTGCCGGCACCATGCAGGCCGATACCGGCGTATTCACCCCAGGCGATGCAGGGCCGAACCCGCAACGCAAAATGTCCACCAACAATGCCGGCAACCTCAAGGTGATCGCCGCCGTCGATGATGCGGGGAGATCCCTGACCGGCGAAGGGCACATGATCGTCACCGTGCAACGCTGGAACAATCCACCCATTCCATAAGTTGGCTGTTTTTAACGGTTCCAGACACTTTTCGGAATGACCGCAAGCCCTGAGTAAGGGCTTGCACAGGAGGTTTGCAATGGGCGCTATCTTGAATCTGGTCGAGCGCAATCTGCACGAAGTGCATGTCGACGCCGACCGCATGCTGTTCCATATCCCCAGCAGTTCGCTGTTCGCCAGCGATGAGCTGACCGGCACCATCATCGATACCTTGCGCGGTCCCGGTTGTTCGTCGGACGACCTGATCCAGCGCTTGGCCGAACGCTTCAACGGCGAAGAAATCACCGAGACCCTGCGTGAGCTGATCTCCCTGGAGTTGGTCAGCGACGGCTCGCCGCTGACACCTGACATCGCTGCCAAACGCGTCGAGCGCACCGCGATCAATACCGTGGTGCTCAACGTCAACACGGGCTGCAATCTGAGCTGCACCTACTGCTACAAAGAGGACTTGGACAAGCCCTCGGCCGGCAAGAAAATGGACATCGAAACAGCGGTCGCTTCGGTAGAAATGCTATTGCGCGAATCCCCGGACGAAGAGCGTTTCACCGTGGTGTTCTTCGGGGGCGAGCCGCTGAGCAATCGCAAGCTGATCGAGTACATGGTCGACTATTGCGAAAAGCGTTTTGCCGAGGCGGGCAAGTTCGTCGAATTTGTCATGACCACCAACGCCACGCTGCTCACCGAAGACACCGTGGACTACCTCAACGCCCATCGCTTCGGCCTCTCCGTGAGCATTGACGGGCCGAAAACCGTGCACGACCGCAACCGCATCACCGTGGGCGGGCAGGGCACGTATGACGTGGTGCGGCGCAAGGCCGAGATGCTGCTGTCGCGCTACAACAGCCGCCCGGTTGGTGCGCGGGTAACCCTGACCACGGGCGTCACCGACGTTGAAACGATCTGGGACCACCTGTTCAACGAACTGGGCTTTGCCGAAGTGGGTTTTGCTCCGGTGACGTCTGGCGATATCAGCAGCTTCAACCTGTCCAGCGACGAGCTGATCGAAGTCTTCGCCAACATGAAGAAGCTCGGTCGGCGTTATCTGGAGGCGGCGCTCGAACACCGCAACATTGGTTTTTCCAACCTGCACCAGTTGATCACCGACATTCATGAAGGCCACAAAAAGGCCCTGCCTTGCGGCGCGGGCCTGAAGATGCTGGCGGTGGACCACAAGGGCGAATTGAACCTCTGTCACCGCTTTACCGGCTCGAGCCTGCCGACGTTCGGCAACGTCCACAGCGGGGTGAAACAGGTCGAGTTGAACGACTTCCTGTCCCAGCGCCTGGACCGCACCAACACCGGTTGCGAAGACTGCCAGATCCGCAATCTCTGCTCCGGCGGCTGCTACCACGAGAGCTACGCCCGATACGGCGACCCGACTCATCCGACCTATCACTACTGCGAACTGATGCGTGACTGGGTCGACTTCGGCATCGAGGTCTACACCCGGATCATGGCTCACAACCCTGCGTTTATCAGCAGCTACATCACTCCGCGCAAGGCTCACTGATATGAAACATCTCAAGGCAATCAACAACAAAGCCCAGAAACTCGATCAGGCCGCGGCCGAAAACCGTATCGAAGAAGTGGTGGCGATGAGTTCCGTCGCCGGCTGCGCCTCGACGACCGACCCGGGTTGGGAAATCGATGCGTTTGGCGGTGTGTCTTCGCTGTGCCAGCCGATGGAAGCGGACCTGTATGGCTGCTCCGACCCCTGCTGGTGGCCGGCCCAGGTGCCGGACATGATGAGCACCTATCCGGACTGGAACAAGGATGCCCAGGCGTCCAACGAAAACTGGCGCAACCTTGGCACTGTCTTTCCAAAAGACAAGTGATCGGTCATGAAGAAGGATTCCAGCATGCAATGCATCAAAGCCTGCGGCTTGGCCGCGTTCGGTGTCCTGAGCGCTCTATCGCTCAATGTTCTGGCCGATGAAAACACTGCGCTGCAAAGCGGTCACGAGTACATGGTGACCACCAATTATCCGAACAACCTGCACGTGATCGACCTGGCAACCGACAGCCTGTTCAAGACCTGCAAAATGCCGGGCGCCTTCGGGCCCGGCACCGTGCAGCTGTCGCCGGATCGCAAGACCGCCTACGTGCTGAACAACCATTACGCGGATGTCTACGGCGTTGAGCTCGACAACTGCAAACAGGTCTTCCACGCCAGCATTACCCAGAAACCTGGGGAAAAAGCGAAGTCGATGTTTGCCTTTACCCTGAGCCATGACGGCAAGGAATTGTTTGCCATCGCCAACCCGACGTTGATGCTCAACGATCGTTACGAAGTGCAGCAACCCCGGCTCGATGTGTACGCCACCGATGCCGGTATGGACGCCAAACCCGTGCGCAGTTTTCCGGCGCCGCGGCAGCTGACCATCATGCAAAGCGGTGACGATGGCACGTTGTATGTGGCGGGAGCGGATGTTTACAAGGTCAACGTGAACACCGGCAAGTTCGACGTGCTGATCCCCAGTCGTCATTGGAAACGTGCCAATTACAGCGCACCGGATGTGCTCTATGTGTGGAACCAGCAGACCTACCGTCATGATTTTTCGCTGCTCTACACCGCTGCGAAATTCAAGGATAAGAAGCAGGACCCGGCCACCGCCGAGTACCTCTATGGGCTGTTCAGCATTGACCTGAAAACCGGCAAGACCGAAACCACCGACTTCGGCCCCCTGACGGAAATCTATTTCAGTGGCATGCGTTCGCCCAAGGACCCGAACCTGATGTTCGGCGTGCTCAACCGGCTGGCCAAGTACGACATCAAGCAGAAAAAAATGCTTCAGGCCGCCACGCTGGATCATTCCTACTACTGCATTTCGTTCAACAAGGCCGGCAGCAAGATTTACCTGGCAGGTACTTTCAACGACGTAGCGGTGTTCGATGCCGACAGTTTGAAGCAGGTCGGCAACATCAAATTGCCCGGCGGGGACATGGCGATTACCACGGCGCAAATATTTACTCGTTAAAAACAAAGAGGGACAGCCATTCAACAAGGGCCCTGCGGTGTAAACCCCCGGCCCACACCTGGATCGTACAGAGAGAGTCGATATGAGTGTTCCCAGTTACACCAGTGGACTGCAAACCACACCCTTGTTGGCGATGACCATTGGCGCGGCGTTCGACCGAGCGGTGGAACGGTTCACCGATCGCGAAGCTTTGGTCGTACGGCATCAAGGGCTGCGCTACACTTGGGCACAGTTGGCCGAGGAGGTGGATGGTTGCGCCCGAGGGTTGCTCGCGCTGGGCCTCAAGGCCGGTGAACGGGTAGGCATCTGGTCGCCGAACTGCGCGCAATGGTGCATCACCCAGTTCGCATCCGCCAAGGTGGGGGCGGTGTTGGTGAACATCAACCCGGCCTACCGTCTGACCGAGCTTGAGTACACGCTCAAGCAATCGGGGTGTCGTTGGCTGATTTGTGCCGAGTCGTTCAAGACTTCCAACTATCACGCGATGCTTCACGATCTGCTGCCCGAACTCCACCGCTGCGCTATCGGCGCACTTGAAAGCGGCAGGTTGCCTGAGTTGCGGGGCGTGATCAGCCTTGGCGACACGCCGGCTGACGGTATGTTGTCATGGGAGGGCCTGTTGGACCTGGCGGAAAGAGTGGCTCCGCAACAACTGCGGCAATGCGGTGAGCAACTGCAGTTCGACGACCCCGTCAACATCCAGTACACCTCGGGCACCACTGGATTTCCCAAAGGCGCCACCCTCAGTCACTACAACATCTTGAATAACGGTTTTATGGTCGGTGAAAGCCTGAAGCTCAGCGAGCGCGACAGGTTAGTGATACCTGTGCCGCTGTATCACTGCTTCGGCATGGTCATGGGCAATCTGGGTTGTGTCACCCACGGAACGACAATGATCTACCCCAGTGCAGCCTTCGATCCCCTGGAGACCTTGCGGGCCGCTGCACAGGAGAAAGCGACCGGCATGTATGGCGTGCCGACGATGTTCATTGCGATGCTAGACCACCCGGAGCGGCAGTCATTGGACTTGAGCCATCTACGAACGGGCATCATGGCCGGCTCCACCTGCCCGATCGAAGTCATGAGGCGGGTGATCGACGACCTGCACCTCAAGGAGATACAGATCGCTTACGGAATGACCGAAACCAGTCCGGTCTCCGCACAGACCGGCCCGGACGACGATATTGAGCACCGAGTCAGCAGTGTCGGCCGCACTCAGCCACATTTGGAAAGCAAGGTCGTCGATGAGCAAAACCGGATCGTTCCTCGCGGTCAGATCGGCGAACTGTGTACCCGAGGCTACAGCGTGATGCTCGGCTACTGGAACAACCCGCAAGCAACTGCGGAGGCCATCGACAACGCACGCTGGATGCACACCGGCGACTTGGCAATCATGGATGAGAAGGGTTACCTGAAGATCATCGGGCGCAATAAGGACATGATCATTCGGGGCGGCGAGAATGTTTATCCGCGCGAAATCGAAGAGTTCTTCTTTACTCATCCTTCGGTGGCAGACGTGCAGGTCATCGGTGTGCCGGACAAAGTCTACGGAGAAGAGATTGTAGCTTGGCTCAGGTTGCATGAGGGGCACCAGGTAAGCGCCGACGAGTTGCGCGAGTACTGCAAAGGCCGGATCGCTCACTTCAAGACGCCGCGCCATTTCAAGTTCGTTGACGATTTTCCGATGACCGTCAGCGGCAAGGTGCAGAAATTCCGCATGCGTGAAGTAAGCATAGAGGAACTGGGAGCTCCAAGAGGGGATTTTTTATAGTAGCCGGCTTTTCGCCGCAAGCCGCTTTGACCGCCGGGACCCGGTTAAAAGCTAAGGAAACTCTGAAAAAGACTTTCTGGTGTGTTCGAAAAAAGTACGGCGCCAGACGGCGCAGTACCGACTTCCAGCTCGAGCAATCGCTGGGGCCGGAAGATCTTTGGTTGGTTTGCTGCCACTCTCATACGGGTCATCACACAGCTGTGTTTTGACACAGCTAGGGATGCTAAATTACTCGCCATGAATTTATTCCGAACCCACTGCTCGCCCATCGCCTGGATACTGTACGCAGTTATCTTGTTCAATGGTCTTGCGTGCAGTATCGGTCACGGTCAGATGATGGCCGCTTTTACCGGTAACGCTGTGGCCTCAGGTTCCCACGACGGCCTTGGGATGTCGGACATGCATCGAGGCCATCATGCAGGTGATCACGAGATGCACATGCCCATGGACGGATCTTCAAAAAAAATGGGCGCGTCAGGAAGCATGAAGGCGCAGTCGGGAGACTGTTCGTTTGCCGGAACACTGACGCTTGCAATGATTTTTTTCGTTGCACTGGGCTGGCTGATCCGGACCCGCAGCCCCCGTTTTGTGTTGCCTGGCCTCTGGCACGGGAAGTTATCAAGGCACACGCTCCCGGCACTCAATCCACAGGCCCCTTAACGCCTTTCGTGGAACTTTGAGTATCGCTCGCAAGAGCATCCAATACTGAATTTATAGTCTTCTGGGATGTGATCCCGGTCGGCCGCGTTTACACGTTGGTGAGTCCCTATGTCTGCATCATCTTCAAGCCCGGAGCCAAAGCCGTCCATGGCGTTTGCCGCCTTTCTGAAGCGGCTCCATTTTTACATCGGCGTATTCGTCGGTCCCTTCATGCTGGTCGCGACCTTGAGTGGTGTCGTCTATGCACTGACCCCTCAGATCGAAGATTCGCTCTACGCACATGCCCTGCACACAGACAGCCGTGGCTCCGCTATGAGCTTGCAGGCTCAGATTCAACGCGCACAGGCATCGGCGGGTCCAGGCCTAAGCGTGGCAGCGGTTCGCCCGGCCCCCCGGGAAGGGGATACCACTCGGGTTATGTTCAGCGATCCGGGCTTTGGCCCGTCAGAGCATCGGGCGCTGTTCGTGGATCCGGTGAGTGGCGAAATTCGCGGGGACATGAAGGTTTACGGTACTAGTGGTGTGCTACCGCTACGCACCTGGATCGATCAGTTTCATCGAGGTCTTTTGCTGGGGGATATCGGCAGGATCTACAGCGAGTTGGCGGCTTCATGGTTGTGGGTGGCTGCACTCGGTGGTCTGGTGCTGTGGGCAGTTCGCCGTCGTCGGCAGAGCCGTGGGCGCGGCAATGTGCGCCGCTGGCATTCCACTACCGGCATATGGCTGCTGCTGGGGCTGCTGTTCTTCTCGGCCACCGGTTTGACGTGGTCACAGTACGCCGGCGATAACATCGGCGTGTTGCGTGCCTACTATGGCTGGTCAACCCCAAGTGTGGCCACCTCCTTGGGCAAGTCGGCGGCGATGCCGATGCCCGTGGACGAGCACGCCGAGCATCATATGCACATGGCACCAATGGCACAGGCATCCATGCTGGACCCAGCTTTGTTCGACAGTATTCTGGCCAGCGCGCGTGGCGCGCATATCGATGCTGCCAAGGTTGAAATCAGGCCATCTACGAGTAGTGACAAGGCTTGGGTTGTCAGCGAGATAGATCGCAGTTGGCCGACGCAAGTGGATGCCGTGTCGATCGACCCGCAAACACTGGAAGTGGTCGATCACGTGAGGTTTTCAGAATACTCGTTGCCCGCCAAGCTCACCCGCTGGGGCATTGATGCTCACATGGGCGTGTTGTTTGGTCTGGCCAACCAATTGGTGCTGGTGGTCTTCGCCAGTGGCCTGGCGGCCATGGTTGTCATGGGTTATGTAATGTGGTGGCGACGTCGTCCAACGCTTTCCTTGGCGCGCAATCAGCAGGCAACGCTCTTGAACCTCTGGCGCTCATTGACTCCGGGCGCGCAATGGGCGTTGATCCTGGCTGCGTTGTCGATTGGCTTTGCGCTGCCCGTACTGGGCGTCAGTCTCCTGGGCTTTATCATCCTGGATTCGCTACTGGGCTATCGGAAAGCCGTGAGCCCCTGTGTCGAAGGTAAGGTGTAATCCTCAAGTGCGTGGATGATGCGTAACAGCCACCTGATCATCAGCATGGCTAAGTCTGTTCGCCATGCTGATGATCTTCGCCGGTCCTCTGAACAGTCAGGGGATCAGCCTTACCCGCGAAAAAAGCCAGCCGATGCGAATGGCTGGCATGAGCCAGATGCTTCATCATGCCTCTGCCACAATCCACATGATCTGATTGTCTGAGAACAATGTGGTTGTTGTTCGCTGCTGTTCCAGCACCCCGCACTTGCCGAATCCAACCTGCCCGCGTTGTGGCTACAGGTTCCATCCCCGCAGTATCGAGCTGCCCACTTCATTACCCAGCTAACCACTGCTCCTGTATTCCAGGTGCGCAAAGCAGAATTCCACCGGTTGGCTCGCCCAACCATGGCGGCGATCGCGTGATGCGCTCGTTTAGGCACCTTTAGGCCATCCTCCAGTTCCTGCTCGTTGGGCTCGAGGAAAACCTTGAATAATCGCTCGTCGCTCCGTTTGTGTACTGGCCAGAGTCTCCAGCAGTGATGAGTAATTGGGTTGTTGCCCTGTCTGACCTACGTACCAGGAAAGCCAGTCCTCTTGTTCGCCCGCGCCCGAGGCAATGCCTGCCCGCTTGACCAGCTCCATCGTGATTTCCCAGCCCGTGGGTATCCCCGCAGAACGAGAAACCCCAGATCCAAGTAGCACTGCATATACACCCTTGTTCTCATACATGGAGAATGCAAGCTGGGTCGTGGGATCGCTAGCAATGGTAGTCATGCCGTTGTCCTTGAGATCGCGGGAGGTATCCGAAGTCATGATGCGGAACGGTGTCCTTTGCCGAGATTAGTGTAATGGATGGCGGTTGATTGGCGCGGTCGTGGACGCCGGTCAAAAGCCCCTTTTTTCACAATAGCGGTTTCGTTCGCTGAGAGGGCAAGGGAAAGGAGATGGCTGCAGTGACACGACACGTCAGCCAGACGGTATGATCCCTATGCTTCTACGACAGGGGCGCGCAGCCATTTAATGGGGATTTCTATGAAGGTGTTCGTCAGCTCCGTTGTACGCGATTTTGAGCAATATCGTGCTGCAGCCAAAAAGGCAGTTTCACTGCTTGGCCATACTCCAGTGATGCGCGAGGACTTTGGCGCAAGACCTTATTCCTCCCAAGAGGCATGTATGACGGAGGTCGATCAGGCGGATATCGTGGTGCTCATCCTCGGGGCAGAATTCGGATATCAAACAAGCAGCGGGGAATCGGTGACCCAGCAGGAGTTCCGTCGAGCAAAAGCTGGCGGTAAGCCAATTCTGGCATTTCTGCAAGAGCTGCCAGTTGAGGGGAAGCAGCAAGATTTTCGCTGGGAAGTATCCGACTACGTTGATTGGCCTGTTCCGGGTGACCTTTACCAATGAGCAGGAGCTGACGGACGGCATTGTCCGTGCGCTCAGCCAGATGGCTGTCAGCCGTGAAGCCATTTCTGAGCAAGACTTCGTTCGTGAGCTTCAGCAGCGACCAAACGACAGTCGGTGGGGTATCCGGAGTGATGAAACGCGCCTGGAGCTCGCTTTCCTGCCGCAGCCTAAGCTGGCAGGTAGTCTGCGCGCGGTCCATATGCAGCACGAGGCGTTTTTCTTGAAGCTTTGCCAGGCAGGATTGGGTGAGCTCAAGGCAGGCTACGATGATTTTGACAACGCTGATCTGACGGGGCTGGATACCAAAGGTCTTGTGTGGAGACATCATGATAGTGGAATGAGTTGGTTGTCGATCTCCCTGACCAACCCATCATCGGCCGGCAATTCTTTCGCCTCGGACTACATTTCTCCATCTCATGTTAGGGCGGCGGCACTTGCAGCATTTGAGCTGCTAAGCGAGGGGAAAGGTGGATGGCTCCAACTCGGACTGTATGGCGTGGCCTATAAAGTGTTTGCTGAGCCTCCGGCGGGTTCGGTCACTAGCATGTCGATGCCACACCGTTCAGAGCAGGGCCTGGAGGCGCGCCAATTGATGATTCCCGCCTCTACGGCGCCTACAGCCGCTGGCTCGATGACGTGATGTTCCGCTTTGCGCGAAAGCTATCAACGTAGTCTTGTTCGATGTTTGCCTTGTGAGTTCGCGCTTTAATAGCTAACCCCTTGGGATCAAGGGCGCCACATAGGAGGACGTTTTTGGACGCGCAGACACACACACATTGAGATTGGTGCAGGGACTAGAAGACCTACTCGATCAGTTTCCTCTTTCAAACGTAATTCGAACGCACGCGGAGCTAACTGAACAAACACCGGTTGCTTGGTCTGAGCGACTCAGCGGGGTGGGGTATCCAGGGCGCAAGTTTTGGGATTATCCGGCGGAGCTGATGTACGACGAGGCTGGCGTGCTCGTTGGAGCCATGTTTGTACTCATTCAGGCGGCAATCGCAGAGACGGTCTCGATTGTAAAGCGGATCTACGAGCTAAACGGGCAGTCCATACGCAAGGACGCCGTGATGTCGCTAGAGGCGGAGATCAATCCGAAGTTAGGCCTTAGCTACGTTGCAATCGCCAACGGAGCTGCGAACTTTTATAAACACCGCTTCGAGTGGCCGGAAGACTGGGACGAGAGCGTGTCAACCCAACAGCAAGCTACAATCAATCTGGTCCGTGTCGTCGGAATGAGTCCAAAGCAAGATTTGGCAGATAACGTGCTTTCTGCTGTACGCGCCATGGCTAATACAAGTGACGGCAACATCAAAGACTTAGCGGGTCTGGTTGTGGAGAAATGGCGGGCGCGGCTTGCGCTACACCTCCGCTTTCAATTCGCGCTGACCCAGTATCCCTAATGGGAACTGAGCTGCTGCTATAGGCAAGCATCATCTACTGATAATCTTGCCCATTGATGCCATCAGTTTGATGAACGCTTGTCCGGCTGGCTACGAAAGAAGCTCAATCGCTTGGTTTGGAACCGCTCCAATTGCCTCTTGATACGCTGTGAAAACAAGTCCAGAATTAAGTCTTTTCCTGCTCCGGCAAGAAAATAAATCCCTTATATTTCAATGAGTCAGACGCCAGATACGAGTCTCGTTTCCCGCTCCAAATTCAAAAAAAGCCACTCAATCGAGTGGCTTTTTTTATGCCCGAAATACAGGCCCGCGCTGCCGCAGCGGGGCATTCCCAGGCCGCTCGCTCAGTGGGTCTGCCAGGCGAAAAATCATCCCTGTCGGCAAAGCGTCTACCTGCCATGGCTGCGGGATTTCCCGGCATGATGATGCATCCACTCATCCATACCCAGCACGCACCGGACTCCCGCAGGCCCAGGCATATGCCATTGGCGATGTTGATGGTCTTGGCGTGGCCATATCGCCAACCAAGCTAGTTCAAGTATCCAATAGAATGGTGTTCCGGCCTTGGCCCCTGAACAAGAGCCTCAAGTAAAGCAAAGGGGTGCAATCATTCAATGGTCTCGGTTTGAAGATGGCCTCATGAATGCACTTAGCGTTCACCTGGCTTGGTGCGCTCATCTCGTGATGTTCAATGGAGTGGTGTGGAAGTGAAGAATGGCGAGTGAAAGGACGTATTCAAAAGAATGGCTTCGCCTGTCAGGAGCAGAGATGGAGCTGTTTTCAGCATGCCATGAGTTTAGGCATTCTGCGGGCTTTATCAGTGAGTTGTCGTTGGCCCTCGCGGACCGTTTGGAGCAGGGAACCGCTCTCAGGTTTATCCGGGATGATGTGTTTGCGGATAATGAGCTTGATGATTTGCTTCCGGGAATTATTGATGCAGCGATAGAAGGTGATATAGGTAATGTGCCTCTCGCCAGAAGTGTGCTGCATAAGTTCAGGAAGAATGGTCTGCTCAAGGAAAAACTCGCGTCCAGTTTGAGCGGGTATCTCGAAGCCGAAGATTATTATGTGTACATGAGGGTCGCTGAGCTGTTGCTGGAGTTGGATTACTTCGATCTGAAAGCTGTTTTCGTGAGCAAATGCAAGGAAAGCGACAACGAGGATGTAGTCGAGGTGTATGACTTCTTTGCTGATGAGTTCAAGGCTGATGGCCTCTAGTTGAGGTGCTGGAGTCGTCTGGCCCGTGTTTCCGGCGCCGATGCTGTGACGGCGTAATCGAACAGCCTCCTGATAGCGACAACCTCTTCTGACGATGCTCGACTTGAGGGAAAACCCTCATTGCTGCCTGCGTGCTTTCCTACAATGATGGTGGAATTCGCCCTGCACAATGGAGCAAGCCATGAACCATACCCTCACCGACGACAAACGCCCGACGCCGGATCCGGCCGAGGACAATGCGTTTTTCCCCTCGCCGTATTCGCTAAGCCAATTCACTTCCGCCCACTCCGACCTCAGTGGTGCCGACTACCAGCGGCCCTATACCGGTGGACGCTGGAAGGTGCTGGTGATTGGTGCGGACGAGCGTTACCTGCTGACCGACAACGGCACGATGTTCTCCACCGGCAATCATCCGGTGGAAACCCTGCTGCCCATGTACCACCTGGACAAGGCCGGCTTCGGTTTTGATATCGCCACCTTGTCGGGCAACCCGGTCAAGTTCGAGTTCTGGGCCATGCCCTCGGAAGATGTCGAGGTCAAAGGCCTGTATGCCAAGTACCGCGACCAGTTCAAGCAACCCTTGAAGCTGGCCGAGGTCCTGGACAACGCCCTGGGCGCCGATTCCGACTACATTGGGGTGTTCATTCCCGGCGGCCATGGCGCGCTGATCGGCCTGCCCGAAAGTGCCGAGGTGAAAAAACTCCTGCAATGGGCCATGGCCAACGACAAGTTCGTCATTTCCTTGTGCCACGGCCCCGCGGCATTGCTGGCTGCCGGGCTGGGCGAGACCAGGGACTCCTGCCTGTTCAACGGTTACCGCATCTGCGCCTTCCCCGACGCCCTGGACGCCCAGACCCCGGCCATCGGTTACATGCCCGGCCACCTGACCTGGAAGTTCGGCGAGCAGCTATCTGCCCTGGGGATCGAGATCCTCAACCAGGACATCTCCGGGGCCGTGCACCAGGACCGCAAGCTGCTCACCGGCGACAGCCCGCTGGCGGGCAACTCCCTGGGCAAGCTGGCGGCCACCGCGTTGCTGCAAGCGGTAGCGGCCGGGTGACTGCGACCAGCGCTGAAGCGGCCCTGCACAGCGTCCTGGAATTGGAGCGCGCCACGGCGCTGCCTGCGATCCAGGCGCTGGTGCGGGGCCTGGCGGGCCCTTTCGGTTATGACCGTTTCGTACTGTTTTCCGCCTCATCGGCCAGGGACGAGGTGCTCGAGCGCATCTATTGGGTCGAGGGGGACTGGTTCGGCGACGGCCAGATGGTCGATGCCGCGACCTACGTGCGCCGCTGCCCGGTCACCCGGCATATCCTGGAGGCACGCGAGCCGTTCTTCTGGAGCAAGCGCGGGGACCGCTACCAGGTGGTCCGCCGCCCCCAGGGCGTCGGCCTGCATGGCCTGCAGGTGCCGGTGTTCGGTCCCTTGGGCCTGGAGGGCGCCATGAGCTTGGGCGGTGAGCGGATCGACAGCAGCCCCAGGGTTCGGCTGATGTTGGGCAGCGTCGCCAGTGCGGCGTTCTGTGCCGCACGGCGGTTGCTGGAGGTGGCCGTCAGCGACCCGTCCAGGCAGTTGTCGGATCGGGAGCGTGAAGTCCTGGCCTGGACCGCCGCCGGCAAGCGCCAGGCCGATATCGCCGTGACGCTGGGGTTGTCCGGGCGCACCGTGGAAAACCACCTGCGGGCGGCGCGTCGGCGCCTGGGCGCCAGTACCACCGCACAAGCCATCAAGGTGGCGGTGCGCAACGGCGAATTGGACGCCGTGCCTGGCCGCCAGGAGCCGTAGCCGGGTGGCCGGGCAGGGCACGGCCGAGGTCGTCATGGACAACCTCGGCCTGGGCTCCGGGGTTAGTGGGCGACGGTCAGCACCACCTTGCCGATGTGCTGGCCGGACTCCATCAGGGCGTGGGCCTGGTCGGCATCCGTCAAGGCGAAGGTCTTGAAGATCAATGGCTTGATCGCGCCGCTCTGGACGTGGGGCCAGACCTTGGATTCCAGCTCGGCGATGATCCCGGCCTTGTCCTCTGGGCTGCGCGAGCGCAGGGTCGAGCCCATGTGGGTCAAGCGCTTGACCAGCATCGGGAACAGGTCGACCTGGGTCGCCGGGCCCTTGACCACGCCGATCTGCACGATCCGCGCGTTCATCGCCGCGGCCTGGAAGTTACGCGCCACATAGTCCCCGGCAATGATGTCGACGATGACGTCGACCCCAAGCTGCTCGGTCCCGAGCATCACTTGCTCGACGAAGTCCTCGCGGTTGTAGTCGATGGCCACGTCGGCACCCAGGGCCAGGCTGGCCGCCTGTTGTTGTGCATTGGCGACCGTGGTGAAGATCTTCGACGCACCCAGGGCCTTGGCCAGCATGGTCGCCGTAGTGCCGATGCCGGAGGCGCCGCCATGCACCAGCAGCGATTCGCCGGTCTTGAACTGGCCGCGCTGGAACAGGTTGACCCACACGGTCATGAAGGTCTCGGGCAGCGCCGCGGCTTCGATCATCGACAGGCCGCCGGGCAGGTGCATGGTGGTGCGTTCGTCGGCGACCGTGTACTGGGCGTAGCCGCCGCCAGTGACCAGGGCGATCACCGGGTCGCCCACGCTGAAGCGCGTCACTTCGCTGCCCAGGGCCGCGACTTCCCCGGCGATTTCCAGGCCCGGGATGTCCGAGGCGCCGACTGGAGGATCGTAGAGGCCCTTGCGCTGCAGCAGGTCGGGGCCGTTGACGCCGGCGGCGTGGACCCGGATCAGGATCTCCCGTGGGCCAGGGGTAGGCACCGCCCGGCGGGCAGGTTTCAATACCTGGGGATCACCCGGCCGGGTGATCTCGATAACGGTCATCTGCGCCTCTGGCGCACTATGGAAATGGCTCATAAATGGGTCCTGGTAAGGTGGATGCCGGCCGTTCGGGCTGGGGTGGGCAAAGGTTACGCAAGCGGGCCGGTGCCGGCGTGCGGCGATTTTGCGAGGCTGTGTTGCAATGATTCTTCATGGGGAAATCTTGAATGAACTGGGATGATGCACGGGTCCTGCTGGCCCTCGGGCGCGAGCTGACCTTGCGCCGTGCGGCGCGGGTCCTGCACGTGGACCAGGCCACGGTGGGGCGGCGTATCGCGGCCATGGAGGCGGACCTGGGGTCGACCCTGTTCCTGCGCACTCCGGCCGGCTACCAGCTGACCAGCGTTGGCGAAATGGCGTTCGCGATGGCCGGGAAGATGGAGCAGATGGCCCTGGAACTGATCCGGCGTACCGGGGGGATGGATAACGAACTGGCCGGCGAAGTACGGATCTCCACCACCGACTCCCTGGCCTGTGATTTCGTGATGCCGGCACTCAAGGCGCTGCACCTTGCGCACCCGGATATCCGCATCGTGCTCAACAGCACCTCCGAGGTGGTCAACCTGTCACGACGCGAAACCGATATCGCCATCAGGAACCTGCGTCCGGACAATCCCGACCTGATCCTGCGCAAGCTGGCCGAGTGGCCGATGGGCCTGTTCGCGACTCACGAATACCTGGAGCGCCATGGCCAGCCCGAGCCAGGCACCGGCTTCAAGGGCCATGACCTGGTGATGTACGAGCCGTACTGGCGGGATCGTGCGCAGCCGACCTTGCTCGACGAGCCCATCGACCAGGCCCGGGTGGTGATGGCGGTGAACTCCAACATGTTGCTGCGGCGCTCCATCGCCCAGGGCCTGGGCATCAGCGAGATCCCCATCGAGATGGGCCGGCGTGACGGCCTGGAGCGGATCTGGCCCGGGCGCACGGCCGGCAAGCCATATGAAGTGTGGATGGTCACCCACCAGGACCTGCGGCATACCACGCGCATGCGCCTGGTGATGGAGCACCTGGCGCGGTCCTTCGCCAACACTGGCGGGCCGGCGAATCCGCCGTTTGAATAATCCCCGGAATAATGCTGTGATTGCGCCCCTGAAGCCCGGCAGCCCTGCCTTTTCCTGAGATACCGCGCCATGGATAGCCAACAATCGACGACCCGGATGTCGCAACAGCCCGCCTGTGATGCCGGGACCCTGGCAGCGATCGCCGGCGGGACCGCGCTGGTGCTGGAGACCAACAACCTGCGCGGCGGCAAGGACGCGGCGCAGGCCCTGGACAGCCTCAAGCACCTGGTCGCCCGCCTGGCTCGCCAGAGCCTCTGCCCGCAATCGCTCGGCCAATGGGTCATCACCCACGATGGCCTCGGGCAAGCGGCCCGGGAGGCGCTGTGCGCACTGGCCGGGCGAGTGCTGGAGTTCGTCGAGATCGATCCCCGCACCGGTTATTACGAGGCCAAGAATATCGGTTTCGAGGCGGTCGACCAGGCGCGCTGCCAGTACGTGGTGTTCGCCGATGCCGACTGCCTTCCCGCCAGCCACTGGCTGGAACAGTTGCTCTTGCCCTTCACCGAGGTGGATGCGCCCCTGGCCGTCGCCGGGCGCACCAGCTATGCCCCGAGCGTGGTCGGCAGCGCGTTGACCACCATCGACTTCATGTACTTCCCCAGCCCACTCGGTGCCCGGGCGACCCGCAATTTCTACGCGAACAACGTGGCCTTTCGTTGTGCCACCTTCGAGCAGTATCGCTACCAGCCGCTGGACGGCGTCTACCGTGCCCACTGCCAGGTCATGGGCCTGCGCCTGCAAGCGGCGGGAGTGGCGGTACGCTACGTTCCGGCGGCCCATACCGAGCACCGGTTGCCCGACAGCCGTGGCGAAGTGTTCAAGCTGCGCTGGTTGCGCGGTGGCGACAGTGTCGACCTGACCCCCTACCTGGTGCGTGCCTATATGCCGGGCTGGTTGCAGTGGCTTGGACGCAGCGGACCTATCGGCCCCTTGTGCGTGATGCTCGGGCGCCTGGGCTACAGCCTGCGCGCGCTCAACCACCAGGACCTGCCGGCCGTGCATGGCCGGCGGCGCCTGGGTGCGATCCTGGCGATACTCGGTATCTCGTCCCTCGATAGCGCCGGTGCGCTGGTCCGCGGGCTGGGGTTGAACATCGGCCGTGCCAGCGCGCGCCAGGGGCAAGCCCTGTCCTATCACCGCCAGCTGGATTGATCCGCGCCGCCCCCTTGGCGCCCCTACAGGAAGTTCCCATGAGCATGAAACCCCTGGCCGCATTCGGCTCCTCCCTGGCGTGCCTGGCATGGTTGGCGTGCGCCGTCCCGGCCAGCGCCGCGTCCAGCGAAATCAGTGGCCGCAGCGTGCTGCACTTCGTCTCCGGCAGTGGCTGTGCGACGGTGCAGGGCGGCGCCGCGCAGGACTGCAACCGCCTGGCCCTGGACGTGGCGGACGCACGGGCCAGCGTTGACCCGCAGGCGCGCACCATAGTGTTCAGCGTCGAGGCCCGGCATGCCGGCAAGGGCGTGATCGGCGACGTGCTGCTGCATGGCAGCGGCATCGCCAGTGACGGCCAGCGCGTGCCCTTGAGCTTGCAGGTACTGGTGCGGCGCTCGGGCAAGACCTGGAAGGCCGACACCTATGTACATGCGCCGGTGCGTGGCACCTTCCGGGATATCGCCCTGGACCCTTACCAGATCAGCGTCCACCAGGGGCGTGACGAGTACGTGCTGCTCAATCCCGAGCTGGCGCGCAAGGTCCTGGCGCAGCCATCGATTGCCGCCCGGGTCGCCAGCTATTTGGTGGTGGTGCGTCCCAGCGACGGGGAAAATCCGACGGCCGATGACATCACCATCGGCCTGGGGGTCGGGCGGGTCTCGAAGTCGCTGATGCGTGCCCGCTTCAGCTCGAGGCAACCAGGCAGCCTGCCGCTGGACCAGGTGCTGGAGCAGGGCACCTGGAATCTCGACCTGCAAGCCTTGAGCGGCCAGATTCCGCTGTGGGTGGTCCAGCGCCAGCTGTTCGTCTTCGGCCTGGAGGACAGCCCCTTGCTCGAGGACGTGCGCCAGCGTGGCTTGCGCAAGCACGACCGCCTGGAGCTGGGCGCGGTCAATGGCAAGGGCTACCTGCGTTACAACGGCCAGGAGCAAAGTTTCCCCGGGGCCACTGCCAGCGGTACGGCCTTCATGCGTGACAGCTTCATCGGCTTGATCCTGGCCTGGCATCGCAGCGCCCAGGCGGCCACCACTGCGCCCCAAGGCGTGGACACCGCGCAGTCCATGCCATGAGTGTCGGCGAAGCGCTTGCAAGCCAAGCGGACTTCAGTTGCCTGGACATGCCCCGGCCCCGTGGGCTGGGAGCCGTGCAGGCGCGCCTGGTGGACCGCATCAAGCGCGTCGCCCTGCAGCGCCTGCATCGCAGCGTGCGTGGGGAGCGCCTGCTGTTGCGCATCTACCTGGCTGGGGAGGATGCCACCGAACGTGCGCTGCTGGATGAGTTGCTGCCGCAGTCGCCACCCTGGCTCGAGCGCCAGGTCGAGCGGCACCTGGCTGACGAACAACGGCACGTGACGCTGTTCGCCGCAGCCCTGGGCGAACGTGGCGGTGAAGGTACGGCACGCCTGGAACCGGATTGGCTCAGCCGGCGCAAGATCCTGCGCTGGCAGCGCCTGGCCCGCCGCTATGCGGGGCATTTCGAGCATGGCCTGCTGGTGCCGGCCTATGCCACCGGCCTGTGTGCCGAACAGATGGCGCAACGGGTGCTGAGCCGCCACTGCGCGGTCATCGGCGCCGAGCATGGGCTGTATCCGTTGCTGTCGCAGGTCCTGGCCGATGAAAAGGCCCATGTGCGCTTGTGCCAGGGCACCTTGCAACGCATTGTCGCCCCCCATGAAACCGTGCATCTGGCGCGCCTGCTCAAGGATATCCGCCGGGTCGATGCGAGCTTTGGCGTGACCGGAGCCCTGGCGATGTACCTGGCCGGCTGGGTACTGGGCGGTGGACGCGGCGCCATTCGATGACTCCACGCATTCTCTATCTCGCCACCGCCGATGCCCGTGGCCACCTGATGCGCGCGCAGTTGTTGGTGCATGCCCTGCGCGCGACCGGCGCCCAGGTCGAGGTGCTGACCACGTCTGAGCAGGGCCAGCGCTTCCTGTGCAGTTTCGGGGTCCAGGCCGAGGTCCTTTCGCGGCACTATGCGGTGCAGTTCGACAGCCAGCAGAACATGCTGCGCCGGGCCACCAATCGCAATGTCGCCCAGTACCTGTTCCGTCCCGGGCGGATGCTGCGCGATATCCTCCAGCTGCGGCGCCGTTTGCGCGGCGTGGAGCTGGTGGTCAACGACTCCTTCCACCCGGCGTTGCTGTACATGGGCATGTTGCCGGGCTGGCGGCGCAAGGTGGTGCATGTGTACGGCGCGAGTCTGAAGGTGGCGTTGCTGAACAACTTCGACGGCATGTGGCCACGGCAGTTCGGGCGGTTGTTCGCCTGGATCGTCGGACGCCAGATCGATGCCGCGCGGGGGCGCATCGAGCACGATTTTGCCTATGAGGTCGACGATACCGTGGCCCGAGCGCTGTATCGCCTGCCGAGCCCGGTGGCCCTGGCCGAGGCGTTGCCGGAGGAGCTCACGGTGGGCGCGGCGGTGTACCTCAACCCGCACTTTCGCGAACCCGGGCTGGCCGATGCCCTGGAGGCCGGCCTGGGCGATGCCGGCCTGGATCGACACCTGGTGGGCGAAGGGTATGCCGGGCGCGACGGCTGGCTTGGAGTCGACCCGCACTGGGCCAGCCGCGCGGCCCGGGCGCAACTGCTGGTATCGGCACCGGGCATGGCGGCGCTGTCCATCGCCCGGGTCTACCAGCGGCCGATCATCCTGGTGGTAAGCGACCAGCCGGAGCAGGCCAGCAATGCCGCCCGGGCCAGCCAGTTGCAGTTGCTGCACCGGGTAGTGACCTGGCGCGGCGACATTGCCGACTTTCGGCGCCAGGTGAGCGCGGCGGCGCAGCAATTGAGCGCGGTCGCCCCAGCGCCTGACGTGGTGTCGGGCAACCAGCGGGCCCAGGCACGGATCGATGCCTGGACCAACCACCTGCTTGGCTTGTGAGGCGCCGCCTTGAATCGCCATGCCCCCATGCCCGCGGCGAGTCGACAGCCATGACCGGCTCCTGGTCGCGTCTCGGGTCCGCCAATCCTCGGCAGGCCCTGGCGGCGGCGTTCGGCTTGCTGCTGGGGCTGGGCGCGTTCACCGGCCTGCAGCGCCTGGTCACGCCGCGCTATCACTGGGTCACGCCGCTGGATGAGCTGATTCCTTTCGTGGCCCAGTCCTGGTTCCTTTACGTGCTGTTCTTTCCCTTTGTCCTGTTGGCGGCGGCCTACGCCAGCCAACAGGGCTTCAAGGCCTTGCGCAACGCTACCGGCATCGCCTTCGTCGTGGGCCTGTTGTGCTTCTGGCTGTTTCCCGAGCAGGTGCCCCGGCCGGATCTCGGCGTGCTCGGCAGCGGCTTCCTGCAGCAGCGACTGAGCCGGATGTGGCAACTGGACCTGGCCTGCAATGGTTTTCCCAGCCTGCATGTCACCGTGACGTGCCTGGCCTGCCGAGCACTGTGGGGCCGGTGTGGCAAATGGCTGGTCGCCGGCAGCGGCCTGTTGATCTGCCTGTCGACCCTGACCCTCAAGCAGCACACCCTGGTCGACGTCGCTGGCGGCCTGCTACTGGCCCTGGCCTGCGCCTTGGCCACTCACCGACAAGGGAGCATTCGCCGTGTCCCAGCTTGAATCGCGTGCCGGGGCCAACCTGGCATTGCGCGCCTTTACCCCCGCTGCCGAGTGGTTCGTCCTCAAGCCCTGGATCGGCCTGCTGGCGTTGCTGGCCGACTGGGGCCTGATCGGTGTGGCATTCGCCTGCGCCGCCTATTGGCCGCACCCCCTGACGTACCTGCTGGCGGCGCTGGTCATCGCCCGCAGCCAGCTGGCGCTGGCGGTGATCATGCACGAGAGCGCCCATGGCGTGCTGTTGCGTCGTCAGCCGGCCAATGACCTGGTCGGCCAATGGCTGGCCGCCGGTCCGTTGTTCCTTTCCCTGCGCACCTATCGGGCCGGGCACCTCAAGCACCATCGCCAGCCCATGCTGCACGATGACCCGGTGGTGGCGGTGTTCGGCATCGGGGACTATCCGCTGCCTCGGCGGCGCCTGGCCTTGCGCCTGGCGGCGGATCTGTGTGGGGTGGGGTACTTCATCAGCGCCTTCAGGTTGGCTCGCGGCGACTACCGCCACTGCCTGCCCAAGGTCGATAAGTCGGCGTGCCAAGTGTTCGGGGAAGTCCTGTCGATGCTGGTGGGCAATGGCTTGCTGCTGGGACTGCTGGCCTGGTCCGGGCACCCATGGCTCTACCTGGGGTTGTGGTTGCTGCCGGCCATTACCTTGTTGCCGCTGATGGGGCGCGTGCGGGCGATCCTCGAGCATGCGGGCTTGCCCGCCAACGCCGACCAGAGCCAGAACGCCCGCAGCATCGTGGCGCCCAACTGGCAGACCTTCGTCTTCGGCCCCCACGGGATCCACTACCACATCGAACACCATCTCTACGTGCGCATACCCTTCTATCACCTGCGCAGCGCCCATCGCCAGCTGGCGGTCCGAGGGCTGCTGCCGGTGGAGAACCTTTACCGGGGCTATATCGCGGTGTTGCGGGATGTCAGCCGCCCGGCGCAGGACGCTGCGGGCGGCTGAGGCAGGTGCACTGGCCGCAGGAGCCAGTGCCAAGGGGACGGTTAGAGCTTGGGCAACTGTCCGACCCGGCCGACCATCTCGGTGACGATCTGCAGGTCCAGCAGGAACTGCTCCACGGTCTTGAACTCGTTGTCGGTGTGGCCGGTGTATTTCACCTCCGGACGCGCCAGGCCGAATTGCACGCCGTTGGGCAGTTCATGTACCGAGGTTGCCCCGGCGGAGGTGCCGAACGTGTGGGCCATGCCCAGGTTCTCGCTGGCCACGTCCAGCAGCGCCTTGACCCATTCGCCCTCGGGGTTGCGGTACATCGGCGCGGCGACCGAGGTATTGAACTGCACTGCCACCTGGTTCTGCTTGCTCCAGGCCTCCAGCTTGTCGCTGATCTGCGCCTTCAGCGCCTCTGGCGCCTTGCCCTTGGGCACGCGCAGGTTCACCGCGACCTTCAGTGCCTTGTCATCCACGCTGACCAGGGTCGGGGAGGTGGTCAGCGGGCCCATGAAGGCATCCGAGAAACCCACGCCCAGCTTCTTGCCTTCATAGTCCAGGCCCCAGTTGTCGGCGAGGTAGTGCGCGGCGTCAGTGAACTGGTTGTGCTTGAGCGCCACCTTGCCCTCCAGGCCGTGGACGAAGTCCAGCATCCGCGCCACCGGGTTGACCCCGGACTCGGGTTCGGAGGAGTGGGCGGACACGCCAGTGACGGTCAGCAGCACGTCCTTGCCTTGCACCCGGGCATCGATCTTGAAGTCACCACCGTGGCGCTTGACGTAATCGGCGCCGGCCTTCTGCAGGCTGGCAACCAGTTCGCCCGGTTGCTCGCTGGTCAGGGTCGCCACCGAGGTGGAGGGGATCTGGTTGGTGGCCAGCCCGCCGGTCAAGTGGGTGATCTGCGCGCCCTTACCCTCGGCGGCACGCTGGGGGAAGGTCGCCATCACGGTGCCGTAGCCTTTCTCGGCGATCACCACCGGGTAGCCGCCATCGAGCGCCAGGTTGTAGTTGGGCACCGGGTTGTGTTCGAAGTAGTAGGGGATGGCATCGCCGCTGGTTTCTTCGGTGGTATCCACCAGCAGCTTGAAGTTGCGGGCCAGGGGCAGTTTTTCTTCCTTGACGATCTTCATGGCGTAGAGCGCCACCACGATGCCGTTCTTGTCATCCTCGGTGCCGCGCCCGTACATCCGGTCGCCGATCAGCGTGACCTTGAACGGGTCGAGCCGGGTACCGTCCTGCAGCACCCAGTTCTCCGGGGTGACCGGCACCACGTCGGCGTGGGCGTGGATGCCCACTACTTCGTCGCCGCTGCCGGTCAGGGAGATCTCGTAGACGCGGTTGTCGACATTGCGAAACGCCAGGCCGAAGTCCTGGGCCAGGCCCTTGATCTTCTCGGCGATCTTGAGGAATTCCGGGTTCTTGTATTGGGGCACGCCCTCTACATTGAAGGTTGGGATCTCAACCAGTTCGCGCAGGGTCTGGGTGGCCGCCGTGCCATATTTCACTCGGGCATAGAGGCCCAGCAGGCGGTGGATCTCGTTCTGCTGCTCGGCCGAGAGCGTCTTGCCGGCCAGGAAGCCATCGATGGCCGGGGCCAGGTGGGCACTCTTGCCCGGCTGGCTCTTGGCGACCTCACCGATGAACTGGCGGAAGTCCTTGACCGAGGCGTCGTTGAAGTTCTTGAGGATGGCCGCGCTCTGTTGCGGCGTGATGTTGGCCTGGGCGACGTTGGCGAACGCCGACAGGCTGGCGAGCATCAGGGTGGCCGTGGCCAGGTGCTTAAGGGAAAAGTCCATTACGCAGGGCATTCCTTTGCAGGAGGTGGGTAGGGAATGTCTGATAGGCCAGACAGAAACCTTGCCAAGCTAACACTGCGCAGGAGGGCTGCGGGAGCCCCGGAAAGGGGAACTGTCGCACGGAAATGCAAAAGCGGCGCACAAACGAAAGATGTGTCGCCGGCGGGGCAGGGGGCGCCGCGGTGGGCGCCCCCTGCGTTCGGGACTACCTTAGATGGCGGCGTCCCACGGACGGTCGCCGTGCTCGTCCTTGATGCGGGTCGGCAGGCCCATCACGTCCAGCGCCTTGAGGAATGGCTCAGCGGCCAGTTCCTCGACGTTGACCATGCGCTGCACATCCCACTCGCCACGGGCCACCAGCAGGGCGGCGGCAACTGGCGGTACGCCAGCGGTGTAGGAAATGCCCTGGCTGTCGGTCTCGGCGTAGGCTTCCTCGTGGTCGGCCACGTTGTAGATGAACACCTCGCGCGGCTGGCCGTCCTTGGTGCCCTTGACCAGGTCGCCGATGCAGGTCTTGCCGGTGTAGCCCGGGGCCAGGGAAGCCGGGTCGGGCAGTACGGCCTTGACCACTTTGAGCGGCACTACTTCCAGGCCTTCGGCGGTCTTGACCGGCTGCTCGGAGAGCAGGCCCAGGTTCTTCAACACGGTGAACACGTTGATGTAGTGTTCGCCGAAGCTCATCCAGAAGCGCACGTTGGGCACTTGCAGGTTCTTGGACAGCGAGTGCACTTCATCGTGGCCGGTCAGGTACAGGTTTTGCGAGCCCACCACTGGCAGGTCGTCGGTACGCTTGACTTCGAACATGGTGTTGCTGGTCCACTGGCTGTCCTGCCAGCTCCACACCTGTCCGGTGAATTCGCGGAAATTGATTTCCGGGTCGAAATTGGTGGCGAAATACTTGCCATGGGAACCGGCATTGACGTCGAGAATGTCGATCGAGTCGATGCGGTCGAAATGCTGTTGCTTGGCCAGGGCGGCGTAGGCGTTGACCACGCCCGGATCGAAGCCCACGCCGAGGATGGCGGTGACGTTCTTCTGCTGACACTCCTCGAGGTGTTTCCACTCGTAGTTGCCGTACCACGGCGGGGTCTCGCAGATCTTGCCCGGCTCTTCGTGGATCGCGGTGTCCAGGTAGGCCACACCGGTATCGATGCAGGCACGCAGCACCGACATGTTGAGGAAGGCGGAACCGACGTTGATGACGATCTGCGAGCCGGTCTCGCGGATCAGCGCCTTGGTCGCCTCGACATCCAGAGCGTCAAGCGAGAAGGCCTGGATATCGGCGGGCACCTTGAGGCTGCCCTTGGCCTTTACGCTTTCGATGATGGCCTGGCATTTGGAGATGTTGCGCGACGCGATAGCAATACGACCGAGTTCGTCGTTGTGCTGCGCGCACTTGTGGGCCACCACCTTGGCGACACCTCCTGCACCAATGATAAGAACATTCTTCTTCAATTTACTTACTTCTCCTTAATTACCTGCCCGTTCAGGAAAGGCTGGACAGATAGTCTTCGAAACCAAACTCGCGAACCACTTCGACACTACCGTCGAGTTGTTTCACGACGATGGACGGCATTTTCAGACCGTTGAACCAGTTTTTCTTGACCATGGTGTAACCCGCCGCGTCAACGAACGACAGTCGATCGCCGATGGCCAGCGGACGCTCGAATTGGTACTCGCCGAAGATGTCGCCGGCCAGGCACGACTTGCCGCAGACCATGTAGGTGTGCTCGCCGTCGTTGGGGGCCATCTTGGCGTTGAGGCGGTAGATCAGCAGGTCGAGCATGTGCGCTTCGATGGAGCTGTCCACCACCGCCAGTTGCTTGCCGTTGTACAGGGTGTCGAGCACGGTCACTTCCAGCGAGGCGCTCTGGGTGATCGCCGCTTCGCCGGGCTCCAGGTACACCTGCACGCCGTATTTTTCGGAGAAGGCCTTGAGCCGGGCGCAGAACGCATCCAGGGCATAGTCTTCGCCGGTGAAGTGGATGCCGCCGCCGAGGCTGACCCATTCGACCTTGTGCAGCAGGTGGCCGAAGCGTTCCTCGATGTGGTTCAGCATCTGGTCGAACAGGCCGAAGTCGCCGTTCTCGCAATTGTTGTGGAACATGAAGCCGCTGATCTGCTCGATCACTTGCTCGATCTTCGCCGGGTCCCATTCGCCCAGGCGGCTGAACGGACGAGCCGGGTCGGCCAGCAGGTAGTCGGAGCTGCTTACCTGAGGGTTGACCCGCAGGCCGCGGACCTTGCCGGCGGACTGTTCGGCGAAGCGCTGCAACTGGCCGATGGAGTTGAAGATGATCTTGTCGCAGTTATCGAGCATTTCCTCGATCTCATCGTCGGCCCAGGCCACGCTGTAGGCATGGGTCTCGCCGTCGAACTTCTGCCGGCCCAGCTTGAGCTCGTACAGCGACGAGGAGGTGGTGCCGTCCATGTACTGCTGCATCAGGTCGAACACCGACCAGGTGGCGAAGCACTTGAGGGCCAGCAGGGCCTTGGCGCCGGATTGCTCGCGCACATAGGCGATCTTCTGCATGTTGACCAGCAGCTTCTGTTTGTCGATGAGGTAATAAGGCGTCTTGATCATTGGGCGATCTCCGGCAGGGCCAGCCAAAAAGGTACGCATTGTGCCTTCAGTGTCCACAGATCGAAAGCACGGAAATGGATTTTCGCCGGACGGCCCCGATTGCATCGGGCAGGGCGGTGTCCGAAGGCCCAGCGGGCCTTGTCGCGGCAGCGACCACAGGCATGGACCCGATCATCGAGGCAGGCCCTGTAGGCGCTGGCGCCGGCTGCGTACGGGCGCGCAGCGGCCGCCGGGCGATCCCGCGCAAGCTGCCTCGTTTTTTGCTCTCCAGCGAGCACATATTTAGTAATTTTCCTTCGCTGATGTCTGCCGCACCATCTGCCGCATCCGACTTACACCCGGGTTCTGAACAGAGCGTCCAGCCTTGCGCTGGCGTCCACCGTCTCGCAGAAGGACACAGACATGAGCGTTGAACAAATACACGTGGATACCCTGGTGGTAGGCGCAGGCCAGGCCGGAGTCGCCATGAGCGAACACCTGGGCAAGCTGGGCGTGCCGCACCTGGTGCTGGAGCGCAAGCGCATCGCCGAGGCTTGGCGCAGTGGCCGCTGGGACTCCCTGGTGGCCAACGGCCCGGCCTGGCACGACCGTTTCCCGGGGCTGGAATTCGACCTGCACCCCGACGCCTTCGCCGCCAAGGACCAGGTGGCCGACTATTTCGAAGCCTATGCCCGCCAGGTCAACGCGCCGATCCGTACCGGTGTCGAAGTACGCCAGGTACAACGCAACATCGGTCGCCCCGGCTTCACGGTCGAGACGTCCATGGGGCCGATCCAGGCCAATCGGGTGGTAGCGGCCACCGGGCCGTTCCAGCGCCCGGTGATCCCGCCCATCGCTCCTGCCGACACTGGGCTCCTGCAGATCCACTCCGCCGACTACCGCAATCCCCGGCAACTGCCGGAAGGCGCGGTGCTGGTGGTAGGCGCCGGATCGTCCGGGGTGCAGATCGCCGATGAGCTGCAACGTGCCGGCCGCCCGGTGTACCTGTCGGTGGGCGCCCACGACCGGCCGCCGCGCGCCTACCGTGGTCGTGATTTCTGCTGGTGGCTCGGGGTCCTGGGGGAGTGGGACGCCGAGATCGCCAAGCCCGGTCGCGAGCACGTGACTATCGCTGTCAGTGGCGCCCGTGGCGGCCAGACCATCGACTTCCGTGCCCTGGCCCACCAAGGCATCACCCTGGTGGGGCTGACCAAGGCCTTCGACGGCGACCGGGTGAGCTTCCAGGCCGACCTGGTGGACAACCTGGCCCGTGGCGACGAGAACTACCTGGCCCTGCTGGATGCCGCCGACGCCTACATCGCCCGCAACGGTCTCGACCTGCCGGTCGAACCCGAGGCCCGGCGACGTCTGCCGGACCCAGAGTGCGTGACGCGGCCGATCCTCGAGCTGGACCTGCAGGCCGCCGGTATCACCTCGATCATCTGGGCCACCGGCTACGCCGTGGATTTTTCCTGGTTGCAGGTCGACACCTTCAGCGAGCAGGGCAAGCCCTTGCACCAGCGCGGCGTGTCCCGCGAGCCGGGGATCTACTTCCTCGGCCTGCCATGGCTGTCGCGGCGCGGCTCGTCGTTCATCTGGGGTGTCTGGCACGACGCCAAGCACATCGCCGATCACATCGCCACCCAGCGCAAGTACCAGGCCTACGGCAGCGAGCCGGCCGGGTCCAGCGTCCATACCTTCAGTTCCGTGGGAGCCCGTTGATGCCCGTCCATACCCGTATCCGCATGTTCAACACCAAGGACACCTATCCCAACCAGACCCTGGACAACGACCTCTGCCAGGCCGTGCGCGCCGGCAACACGGTGTATGTCCGGGGCCAGGTGGGCACCGATTTCGCCGGCAACCTGGTGGGGCTCGGCGATCCACGGGCCCAGGCCGAGCAGGCGATGAAAAACGTCAAGCAGTTGCTGGAGGAGGCCGGCAGCGAGCTGGCCCATATCGTCAAGACCACCACCTACCTCACCGATCCGCGCTATCGCGAGCCGGTCTACCAGGAGGTGGGCAAGTGGCTCAAGGGCGTGTTCCCGATCTCCACCGGCCTGGTGGTGGCGGCCCTGGGCCAGCCCCAGTGGCTGATGGAGATCGACGTGATCGCGGTGATTCCCGAGTGAGTGCCGCGCTGTGGAGTTCGGCGGCGCCGCTCGGCCCGCCCCAGGGCACCTCTAAAAACCTAGGCGAGGCCGCCAGCGCAAGGCAAAAACCGGCGAAAAAGCGCAGTTTACAAGGGGTAAATGAGCATTTTGAGCCGGTTTTTAACGCAGCGATGGCAACGCAGGTAGTTTTTAGGGGTGCCCCCCAGAGGTCCTTATGGGCCAAGGAGTTGCCATGACTTTTTCCATCGTTGGGCGCTGCGCCGAAACCGGCCAGCTGGGCATTGCCATCAGTTCCTCGAGCATCGCCGTGGGCGCGCGCTGTCCCTGGGTGCGGGCCGGGGTCGGGGCGGTGGCCACCCAGAATGTCACCCTGCCGGCCCTCGGGCCGCAGATCCTCGATCTGCTGGAGAGCCACAAGCTGGAACCGCAGCAGGCGTTGCAACAGGCCCTGGGGCGCAATGGCTGGAGCCAGTACCGCCAGGTCACGGTGATCGACGACCAGGGGCGCACCGCACTGTTCAGCGGCCAGCAGGCCCTGGGCACCCATAACGCCCTGGCGGGCGAGCAGTGCGTGGCGGCCGGCAACCTGCTGGCCGGGACCGAGGTCATCGACGCCATGGTCCGGGCTTTCGAGGGCACCCCGGGGATGCTCGCCGAGCGCTTGCTGGCGGCCATGCACGCCGCGATGCGCGCCGGCGGCGAGGCCGGGCCGGTGCATTCGGCGGCGCTGATGGTGGTGGACGACTTGACCTGGCCTGTGGTCGACCTGCGGGTGGACTGGGCCGAGGAAGACCCCATCGGCCAGCTCAATGACCTGTGGCAAGCCTATCGCCCGCAGATGCAGGACTACCTGGCCCGGGCCCTGGACCCCACGGCGGCCCCCAGCTATGGAGTGCCGGGCAATGAATGATCCGTCGAGCCGCGAACTGCTGGCACGGCTGGTGGGGTTCGCCATGGTCAGTCGTGATTCCAACCTGGAGCTGATCGCCTTTATCCGCGATTACCTGGCGGGCCTCGGGGTCGACAGCGAGCTGATCTACAACCCCGAGCGCACCAAGGCCAACCTGTTCGCCAGTATCGGTCCCGACGACCGTGGCGGCATTGTGCTCTCCGGCCACACCGACGTGGTTCCGGTGGATGGCCAGGCCTGGACGGTGGAGCCCTTCGTGCTGAGCGAGCGCGAGGGGCGCCTGTACGGGCGTGGCACGGCAGACATGAAGGGGTTCATCGCCGCGGTGCTGGCGGCGGTGCCGACCTTGCTCCGGCGGCCGTTGCGGTTGCCCGTGCATTTGGCGTTCTCCTATGACGAGGAGGTGGGTTGCCTCGGCGTAAGGCCGATGCTCGCCCGTTTGCAGGCCCGAGCGCACCGACCGTTGCTGTGCCTGATCGGCGAGCCCACCGAGCTGCGGCCGGTGCTGGGGCACAAGGGCAAGCTGGCCATGCGCTGCCAGGTGCGGGGCGCCGCCTGCCATTCGGCCTATGCGCCCCAGGGGGTCAATGCCATCGAGTACGCGGCGCGGTTGATCGGCAAGCTCGGGGAGATCAGCACCCGCCTGGCGCAGCCGCAGCACCATGACCGACGGTTCGATCCGCCCTTCACCACACTGCAGACCGGCATCATCCGTGGCGGCCGGGCACTGAACATCGTGCCGCAGGATTGCCAGTTCGATTTCGAGGTGCGCACCCTGCCGGGCTTCGACCCCCAGCAGGTGGTGGATGAGCTGCAAGACTATGCCCAGCAGCAGTTGCTGCCCGGGATGCGCGCGGTGCAAGCCGATACCGCCATCGACCTGCAGCCCTTGAGTGCCTATCCGGGGCTGGCCACCGCGCCCGACAGCGAGGCCGCCGAACTGCTGGCGCTGCTCAGTGGCTCCCGGGAATTCGGCACCGTGGCTTTCGGCACCGAGGGCGGACTGTTCCATGAGGCCGGCATCCCCACGGTGGTCTGCGGGCCGGGCAGCATGGACCAGGGGCACAAGCCGGATGAGTTCATCAGCCTGGAGCAGCTCGCGGCCTGCGATGCGCTATTGCTGCGCCTGGCGGACTGGCTGGCGCAACCGGCCTGAATCGACCTCGTCTACCGACCCCGGCACAGCCCCGCGCAGCCTGCTGCTTCAAACCCTGGCGGTCGTCCGCGAGGGCTCTGCGACGGGGTGTCGAGGCTCATCGGGCTACAGAGTTTTTTCATGGGACTGGAGCATATTTTTAGTATTTTTCCTCCGCTCCCCAGTGACGCACCATCGCCTTGAACTCCAATAACAACCAGGCCGTGGCAACGGCCGACGAGGGCATGCAGCGTGTTCGATCTTCGTTACTGGCAGCAACGGGCTGCCCAACAGACATTCATTGACCAGGCGCTGATCGGCGGTCGGCGTTTGCCGGCGGCATCCGGTGCCACCTTCGATGCGATCAACCCCGCCACCGGCCAGGTACTGGCCCGGGTCAGCGCCTGCGGCGCCAGTGAGGTAGACCTGGCGGTGACCGCGGCGCGCCGGGCGTTCGAGCATGGCCCCTGGGCACGCATGGCGCCGGGGCAACGCAAGCAGGTACTGCTGCGCCTGGCCGAGTCGATGCTCGCCCATCGTGAAGAGTTGGCCTTGCTGGACTCGCTGAATATGGGCAAGCCGGTGATGGACGCCTGGAACATCGATGTGCCGGGCGCTGCCAATGTCTTTGCCTGGTACGCCGAGAGCATCGACAAACTCTATGATCAGGTCGCCCCCGGCGGCACCGGCAGCCACGCCACCATTCGCCGTGAGGCCCTGGGTGTGATTGGCGCGGTGGTGCCATGGAACTTCCCCCTCGACATGGCTGCCTGGAAGCTGGCACCGGCCCTGGCCGCGGGCAACTCGGTGGTGCTCAAGCCCGCCGAGCAGTCGCCGTTCTCGGCCCTGCGCCTGGCCGAGCTGGCCCTGGAGGCCGGCTTGCCGGAAGGGGTGCTCAACGTGGTGCCGGGCCTTGGGAGCGAGGCCGGGCGTGCCCTGGGCCTGCATCCCGATGTGGACTGCCTGGTGTTTACCGGTTCGACCGCCGTGGGCAAGTGCTTCATGCAGTACTCGGCACAATCGAACCTCAAGCAGGTCTGGCTGGAATGCGGCGGCAAGAGCCCGAACCTGGTGTTCGCCGACTGCCAGGACCTGGATCTGGCTGCTGAAAAGGCCGCGTTCGGCATCTTCTTCAACCAGGGCCAGGTGTGCTCGGCCAATTCGCGGCTGCTGGTGCAGCGCAGCATCCATGACGAGTTCGTCGAGCGCCTGCGCCTCAAGGCCCGGGACTGGCAGCCGGGTCATCCGCTGGACCCGGCCAGCCGTGCCGGTGCCATCGTCGATCGACGCCAGGCGGCCAGTGTCATGGGCCATATCGAGACTGCCTGCGAGCAGGGCGCGCAGCTGGCCTGTGGCGGTCGGCGCTTGTCTATCGATGGCAGCGACAACTACATCGAGCCGACCATCTTCACCGCTGTCGACCCGTCAATGAGCATCGCCCGGGAGGAGGTCTTCGGCCCGGTACTGGCGGTGACGGCGTTCGATGATGAAGAGCAGGCCATCGCCCTGGCCAACGACAGCGTCTATGGCTTGGCCGCCTCGTTATGGAGCGATGACCTGAACCGTGTCCACCGCGTGGCGCAGCGTTTGCGCGCCGGCACGGTGTCGGTGAATACCGTGGATGCCCTGGATGTCACCGTGCCTTTTGGTGGTGGGCGCCAGTCGGGATTCGGGCGCGACCTGTCGCTGCATGCCTTCGACAAATACACCCAGCTCAAGACCACCTGGATCCAGTTGCGCTGAGCTACGCGGGTGCCTTGCGGTGCCGAGCGGCACCCCCTCGCCTGTCTTCGGTGGCAGGTTCACAACAATAAGAAAGGAGTGTGTGGCATGAGTGCAAATGTCTTGGACACAGCGGCAGCGCCTGCTGTCGGTGGCGGGTTGCGCCGGGTTCTCGGGCTGGGCTCGCTGGTTTCGGTGGCCGTGGGCCTGGTGGTGTCCCAGGGGGTCATGGTGTTGATGTTGCAAGGGGCCGGGATGGCCGGGTTGGGCTTCTTCATCCCCTTGCTGCTGGCCTACCTGCTGGCCCTGACCTATGCGATGTCGTTTTCCGAACTGGCCCTGCTGGTACCTCGGGCCGGTAGCCTGAGCAGTTACACCGAGGTGGCCATCGGGCACTTTCCGGCCATCCTCGCGACCTTCTCCGGCTACATGGTGGTGGCGATGTTCGCGCTGTCTGCCGAGTTGCTGCTCCTGGACCTGATCATCGGCAAGGTCTACCCGGGGGCGTTGCCTCCGATGCTGGTGGCCTATGGCGTGCTGGGCACCTTTACCGCGCTCAACCTGCTGGGTATCGATGTCTTCGCCAAGCTGCAGACGGTGTTGGCGGTGGTGATGGTGGTGATTCTCCTGACCCTGGGGCTAGGCGCGGTCAGCAGCGCCCAGGCCAGTGTGCAACTGTCCCTGGAGCAGGGCTGGAACCCCATGGGCATCGGCGCCCTGGCCCTGGCGGCGATGGCCATCTGGGGCTTCGTCGGCGCCGAGTTCGTCTGCCCGCTGGTGGAGGAGACCAAGCGGGCGGAGCGCAATATCCCGCGTTCGATGATCATCGGCCTGAGCCTGATCTTCCTGGTCATCACCCTGTATTGCCTCGGCGCCTTGCTGTGCATTCCCCGGGACCAGCTGGTGAGCGATCCGCTGCCGCATTTCCTGTTCGCCACCACGGTGTTCGGCGAGTCCGGCAAGTTGTTCCTGGTGGGGGCGGTGATCACTGCCACCTGCAGCACCGTCAACTCGTCCCTGGCGGCACTGCCTCGCATGCTCTACGGCATGGCCCAGAACGGCCAGGCCTTCCCTCAGTTCAAGCGCCTGAGCCGGCGTACCCGCACGCCCTGGGTGGCGGTGCTGTTCATCGCCGCCATCACTGGCCTGCCGATCCTGGTGCTGGGGCAGGACCCGGACTCCATCAGCCTGCTGTTGCTGGCCGCTGCAGTGGCCTGGCTGTTGGCCTACATCATCGTGCATGTCGATGTGATTGCCTTGCGCCGACGCTACCCGGATGCACCACGGCCGTTCCGTTCGCCGTTCTATCCCTGGCCTCAGGTGGTGGGCATCGTCGGCATGCTGTTTGCGATCTATCACGTCTCGCCGTCACCTGAGGTGACTGGGCGGATCTTCGGCAGTGCCGGTGTGGTTCTGGGGGTGATCTCGTTGATTGCCGTGCTCTGGGTCAAGTGGGTGATGCGCAAGCCGCTGTTCACCCCGGAGCCCTTGGTGCCTGCCGCCTCCACTGCTTCGCCACGTTCTTGCAATGAACCTTCCCATAGCGCAGGAGAATGACCATGAGTGCTTATACCCCCCAGCCGCAACGCAGCACCCGGGACTACCAGGATCTGGACGCAGCGCACCATATCCATGCGTTCCTCGACCAAAAGGCCCTGAATGCCGAAGGTCCGCGAGTGATCGTCCGGGGTGAAGGCTTGCAGCTCTGGGATAACGACGGCAAGCGCTACCTGGACGGCATGTCCGGCCTGTGGTGCACCAACCTCGGCTACGGCCGCAAGGACCTGGCCGCCGCGGCCACGGCCCAGCTCGAACAACTGCCGTACTACAACATGTTCTTCCACACCACCCACCCGGCGGTGGTGGAGCTGTCCGAACTGCTGTTCAGCCTGTTGCCGGGGCACTACAGCCATGCCATCTACACCAACTCCGGTTCTGAGGCCAATGAGGTGCTGATCCGCACTGTGCGCCGCTACTGGCAGATCCTCGGCCAGCCGCAGAAGAAGGTGATGATCGGCCGCTGGAACGGCTATCACGGCTCGACGCTCGCAGCCACGGCCCTGGGCGGCATGAAGTTCATGCATGAAATGGGCGGGCTGATTCCGGATGTCGCGCATATCGACGAACCCTACTGGTTCGCCCATGAGGGCAACTTGAGCCCGGCCGAGTTCGGCCTGCGTTGCGCCCGGCAATTGGAGGAGAAGATCCTCGAACTGGGGGCCGAGAACGTCGCCGGGTTCATCGCCGAACCCTTCCAGGGCGCTGGCGGCATGATCTTCCCGCCGCAAAGCTACTGGCCAGAGATCCAGCGCATTTGCCGCCAGTACGACGTGCTGCTGTGCGCCGACGAGGTGATCGGCGGGTTCGGGCGTACCGGCCAGTGGTTCGCCCACCAGCACTTCGGCTTCGAGCCCGATACCCTGTCCATCGCCAAGGGCCTGACCAGCGGCTACGTGCCCATGGGCGGCCTGGTGCTGGGCAAGCGCATCGCCCAGGTGCTGGTGGAGGAGGGTGGCGTGTTCGCCCACGGCCTGACCTATTCCGGGCACCCGGTGGCGGCAGCCGTGGCCATCGCCAACCTCAAGGCCTTGCGCGACGAGGGCGTGGTGGACCGGGTCCGCGACGATACTGGCCCGTACTTGCAGCAGTGCCTGCGGGAGGTGTTCGGCAACCATCCGCTGATTGGCGAAATCCAGGGCACCGGTCTGGTGGCCGCCTTGCAATTGGCCAAGGACAAGGCCAGCCGCCAGCGCTTCGCCAACGAGAACGACATCGCCTGGCGCTGTCGCACCCTGGGTTTCGAGGAGGGGGTGATCATTCGCTCGACCCTGGGCCGGATGATCATGGCCCCGGCCCTGGTGGCGACTCGGACGGATATCGACGAGCTGGTGGACAAGACCCGTCGCGCGCTGGAGCGCACTGCAGGTGAGATCGACGCCGGGAGCTTGCCAGCGGCCTGATGGTCGATAGGCGCTTGTCCCGATCCGTTATCGGGTGAGAAAAAACACCCCGCCGGAGCCTGGCTCCGGCGGGGTGTTTTTTTCTGCAGTACAGGGGAAGGGGTTCCCGCTGCACGGTGCCGGCCACTACCGCTAGCCTGCTTTGGGTCTAGAACTTGCCGTTCAGGCCCAGGCGGAAGCTGTCGTTGCGCTCATCGGAGCCCAGGGCGGTCTTGTAGGAGAAGCCCAGTTGCCAGGCGCGCCCGAGGTTGAAGTCCATACCCATGTCCAGGCTGGCGAAATCGCTGTCCTGGGCGTCGGGCTTGAGGCGATACAGGATGCCCTCGTCGCCCTGGTCGGTGTAGCGCATCTTGTAGTCGCTGTGGGTGCTGAAATTGTGCCCCCAGGCCAGGCCTACCTTGGGAGTGACCACACCGACCCGGGTCATCAGGTCATAGCCGGTACGCAGGCCCAGGTAGGACGTGAAGTTCTGCTGGCGCTGTTCCTCATAGGACAGGCCGTAGATGCCTCCGCCGTTTTCGCTGAAGGCGTCCAGGCGCGTGGTGCTGGCATTGAAACGCCCATAGGGCGTCAGCGACAACTGGCCCTGGCGGTATTCGTAGCTGGCGGTGAGGGACGCGAACAACTGGTCGGCATCGCGCGAGCCACGGGCGTAGTCGTTGGCGCTGCCGGTGATGTAGCGACGCGAGTCGAAGCTGATGCGGTTATAGCCCAGCAAACCGTCCAGGTAGAACTGCGAGGCGGGGTTCAGGCTCAGATAGGTGGCGATGCCAATGGCGTCCGCATCGCTGCGGGTCTTGTGGTCGCCAATCTCGCTGCGATCGGTGCCGTAGCCGATGCCGATACCGGCGATGACGGTAGGCGACAGGCGATAGTCGGCACCGGCGCTCAGGCCCATGGTGGTGAAGCTGTTGTCGCGGGCGCCGCGGGCATGGGTCGAGCCGTTGTTGACGAAACCATCGCTCCAGAACGCCAGGGCCTGCTGTTGGCACTCGCCATTTTGCGCAGCGCTCGCAGCTTCGCGTTTTTGCTGCTCGGTCTGGTTTGCCGAACTCCCCAGTTGCTGCTCGATGGCCTTGGCCATCTCGCCCAGGGGCAGGTCGCTACCGTCCTTGCGCAGGCTGGCATTGAACGAATTGCGGTCGCAACGCATTTGATGCAGTTGTTCCAGTCGATGGTTGAAGTTGTCCATCTGGGTACTGGCAAAGCGTTCTGCGCTTCGGCTCTGGGCATTGAGCAGGCCGATCACTTCGCCATCCTTGGTGGGGTCCGGGCGCGGCTGGACGATGAAACTGACCGTGCTGGCAGCGCTGGAGCCCGTGCCGTTGTGCAACCTGAAGCTGATGATCGCGGTACCGGCAAAGGCCGCCGAGGGCACGAAGCGCATCGAGAAGGGGCCGCGCATCATGGCCCTACCGGCCGAGGCCGGACTCACCGTACCCAGGATGACCTGGGTGAAGGGGCCACCCGTGGCGCCCTGGGTCAGGTCGACGATGGCTTCTTCTCCGGCCGAGAGGATCTGGCTGGAGGCCGGCACGCTGATGGGCACGGCGCTGATGCTGATCGAGTAGGCCCGCGAGCCCGTGGCGCCGTTGCTATCGGTGCTGGTGAGGGTCAGGTTGCTGGTGCCGCTGGCCGTTGGCGTACCGCTGATTGTCCCGGTGCTGGCGTTCAGGCTCAGGCCTGCGGGCAGGCTGCCGCTGGTGATGCTGTAGGTGTAGGGCGCGCTGCCTCCGGAACTACTGAGGACGGCGCTGTAGGCCGTGCCACTGGTGCCCGCGCCCAGGCTTGCGGGGTTGATGCTCAGGGTCGGTGCACTGACGGTGAGGGTCACGGTGGCCGGGCTGGAAGTGCCACTGGTGTTGGTGGCGGTATAGGCAAAGGTGTCGTTGCCGGAGTAACCAGGGGCAGGGGTGTAGGTGATGCCGGTACCGGTGGCGGTAGCGGTCCCGTGGGCTGCGGCGGTGGCGACGGCCACGCTGGTGGCGGTGCCACCGGTGATATTCAGGGTGATCGGGTTGCTGCTGCTGTTGGCCACGACCGTGGCGCTGACGGCGTTGGAAACCGGTGCTTGAGCGTCGATCGTCAAGGTGTAGGCCCTGGAGCCGGTGGCGCTGTTGGCGTCAGTGGCGGTGACGGTCAGGTTGGTGTTGCCACTGGCGCTCGGCGTACCGCTGATCGATCCGTTGCTGGTGTTCAGACTCAGCCCGGCCGGCAGGCTGCCGCTGGTGATTGCGTAGGTGTAGGGCGCAGTGCCGCCGGAGGCGGTCAGGGTCGTGCTGTAGGCCGTGCCCTGGGTGCCGTTGGGCACAGTGGTCGGCGTTATCGCCAGGGTCGGCGCGCTGACGGTGAGGCTCACGGTGGCCGGGCTGGAGGTGCCGCTCGCGTTGGTGGCGGTGTAGGTGAAGGTGTCGCTGCCGGAATAGCCGGGGGCAGGGGTGTAGGTGATGCTGGTGCCGGTGGCGGTAGCGGTCCCGTGGGTCGCGGCAGTGGAGACGGCCACGCTGGTGGCGGCGCCGCCACTCAGGCTCAAGGTGATCGGGTTGCTGCTGCTGTTGGCGGCCACCGTGGCGCTCACCGGGCCAACGGTCGGGGCCGGCACGGCATAGGTATAGGCATTGGTCAGGGTCGCCGTGCCGCTTGGGGTGGTAACCATCACATTCACCGCGCCAGCGGCATGGGCCGGGGTAGTGGCGGTAATGGTGCTGGCATTGCTGACGCTAAAACCCGTGGCGGCCGTGCCGCCAAAGCTGACCGCGGTCGCCCCGGTCAGGTTGGTGCCGCTCAGGGTGACGGCGGTGGCACCGGCGGTGGTCCCGGTGTTGGGGGAGACCGACGTCAGGGTCGGCGTTGCCCCGCTCGTGACCAACAGGGTGTAGGTGGCGACACCGCCCTGATTCAGGCCGTCATTGAGGGTGATGCTGAAGGTGTAGCTGCCGGCGGTGGTTGGAGCGCCGTGAAGTGTGGTGGTTGCGCTGCCCGGTGACGGATCGAGGATCAGGCCCGAGGGCAGGCAGGGGGTCACGCCATCGTAGTCCGGGTCGTTGGCATCGCATTCCACCCACCTGTCCAGAGGCAGGGCTCCGCCAGTGGAACTGATGGGGATGCTCATGGACTGGCCCACCGCCACGCTGGGCAAGGTACTGCCCGAGGCCGGGCTGGTGATCACGGGAGCCGCGGCCATTGCCTGGTTCGCCAGGGACAGCATGACCAGCAGCATAAAGAGTGAAAGCAGCGGGCGTTTCACCCAGGTACCTAGCGCGATAAGTGGCGTTTTCATGGGGCTTCCTGCCTTGCGACCGGCTTGCGGGTCGTGTCCAGCGTGAATGTTGATAAAGGTCCAGCGGTTACAACATGGCTACAGCCGGCCCAATGGGCAGGTCCTGCACGACACTCAAGGGTTGTCGAGGTCCTCTTGCGCAACAGGCCGGACGGGCCGCTGCATCTGGGTATAGAGGCCGCTATCGGCGCCGCTCTGGAAGCCCAGGCGCTCATAGAGTCTGCGGGCCGGGCTGCCTTGTTCGACGCTCAGGCTGCAGGAGCGCCCCAGGGCATCGGCCTCGGCGAGCAGGCTCTGCAGTAACTGCGTGCCAATGCCCTGGCCGTGCCAAGCCGGGAGCAGGGCGATATCGACGATGCGCACATCGTTCGCCTGGCGATTCACGCACAGCCGCCCGATGGGGAGGCCCGCCTGCTCGATGATCAGGAAATCCGCCGCGGGGTAGTGTTTTTCATAGTGCTGGCGTTGCAACTCAGCCTGGGACACCAGGAAGTCACGGCGCTGGTCGTCATGCCAGCCGGGCACCGCGCTGACCTCGGCCCAGCGGCGCGACAGGTACAGCCCATGCAGGAACGCCCGATCGTGGTCGTCCTGCTGGCGCAGTACGACCGCGGGGCTTGCCGTTGGTGAGAGGTGCGTGGAGTACGTCATCAGGGTTTGACCGGGTACTCGCCATCCAGGCAGATGCAATAGCACAACGTCAGGTAGGGCTGCATGGTGTTGCGCATTGTCGGCGGTATCGTGGGGTTGCCGGCCGGTCCCACTGTGCCAGGGTCCAGCGTTTGGTCGCCCGACGTCGGGACGACGGTGCTGTACAAACGCACATTGCGTGGTTGTGCCAGGTAAGCGGTGTTGTTGGGGGTGTCCAGGGCCGCTGCCGTTTCGCTGCCGTCCTTGGCCAGGACCAAGTGGGTATGGGACGAGATGTTATTGGGCTGCAGTTGTATCCGGTCGGCGCCCATCTTGATACCCAGGGCGAACTGGCTGAGGGCTCCGGCACCCATGGCGACGCGTCCGCTGAGATCGGGCAGTTGGAAGGTTATCCCTGGAGTGCCGCCATACATGTTGCCAATGACCGAAAAGAGCCCTGGGTTCTGTTGGACAGTAAGGGTCGAACCATCGCAATAGGCCCAGTTTCGCGGTGCGAAGTTGTAGGGGAACAGTCTGATTTCACCGGTAAACGCGTCCATGATCGGTCGTTCCAGATTGAGTGATAAAAGTTACTGGTTGCGGGTCGGATACAGGCCGGCCAGGCAAATGATGTAGCAGATGCTCAGTGAGCCCATCAGGTTTGCATGAGGGGTCGCGTTGATGCTGGGGGGGATCAGCGCGGTGTCGAGAAAGGCCGGGTCCAGGGCTTGGGCAGGTGAGGTACCGGTTCCCTTGCTGTACAGGCCGGTGATGATGCCCGCACCCGGGAACGTGCCGAAGGTCATCTTCTTGGAAGTGGCCGCGGGGGAGGGTTCTGAGGAGATGGCGTTGTCGGTGCTCACGTTGAAAGAGTGGCTATGGCTTGGCGTGTTCTCCGGGCGCATGGTGACTGCTGTCACTCCCATGGTTGTCACCAGTGCCCTTGGGGTCAGGCCCGGACCACTTCCCATCCCTACAACGAGTCGGTCGGAGTAGTTCGGCACGGCGAAGGTGGTGGTGCCGTTGCCGCCATACAGGGTGCCCAGTAACGAATACAGGATTTGGTAGTCGTTGATCGAGAGAAGCTTGCCGTCACACACTGTCCAACCTTGAGGTGGATAGTTACCAGCGAATATGCGGATCTCTCCGACGAAGGCTTCAGACATATCAGTTTCCTTGCTTGAGGGCCTGTAGATAGCCGTTAAGGGCGCGGAGGGTAGGTGCCGGTCGTGGCAATGCAGAAACAGCCAACGATGGAAGGTTGCATGTTCTGCATGGGCAAGCCCTCGGTCGGAACGACCGTGGCGTTGTTGAGGCGCATGGGATTGTTCGCCGCCAGGGTGTAGGTCGGTTTTGCAACCGCGCCCGCGGTGTTCGAGCTGATGGCGGGAATGTTGCCGGCAGGTCCTGCGTTACCGGTGGTATTCGAGACATGGGTGGCATGGGTGTGCGCGAGCAGCGAACTTTGCGGCATGGCCACTGTTTCAGTGCCGCCCTGAGTGCCCAGCACATGGACATCCATGATCGGAGGAACAGTCGAGGGCTTGAGGTTCTGTCCCAGGGCTACCCGGCCACGCAGGTCCGGCAGGCCGAAGGTGGTGGTGCCATCGCCACCAAAGGTCTTGCCCAGCAGGGAGGCCAGCGCCACGTTGCTGTTGAATGGCAGGATCTGCCCCTCGCACGGGAGCCAGCCTTCAGGTGCCCAACCCCAGGGGAACAGGCGGATTTCGCCGAGAAAGGGATCCATGTTCTTTTCTCCTTAAAGATGCTGGCTGAAGTGATTTCTAAAGCTGGCAATTTGATGTTGCGCACGATATACAAAATGGAATTTAGTTAGCAAACAGTATTTTTTTGCTGAAATAAGTGGAACTGGCATTCGCCTTTATTGACTTTTTAGTTGCGGTGGATTTTTCACTTGTGCAGTAACATTAGTTTCATCTTTGGCGGTAACGCTTGCTGGAAGGACTGGTTTTTAGCTTTAACGTTTTAGTTGGATGGCAGAGTGCCTTGATTGGGTGCTTGGTTACCGCCATGGCGCGACCTTTACCCAACAGGGGCAGGCATTCGAGCGGCAGCTTGTCGCCCCATGGCCTGGGCTTTCATTAATGGCAGGGGCCTTTTATTACGGGCTTTTCAGGGCTTTAGAGCGACTTTTAGTTGAGCTTGCAGGGTGGGTTTCAGGGTTTAAAGTTGTGAAGAAAACAAAGCACGCTAACGATTTTTCAAAAAAACCTGACCTCATTTCAAAATAATTGGGAGGTTAAGGCTTTAGATTGGAGATAGAGGGAAGTGTTAACTGGTGCGGTTCTTTTTGTTACCAGGGTTTCAACTTATTCCCAACTAGAACACTCGGGAATCATGGCGAAAGTTTGACTCCAGAAGGGCCGTCTTGCAGGACGCTTTCAGGCCTTGCACCTGAAAGCGTCCGGGCGCCGCCAGATTGGCGGCGCCCGGTACGGTACTTCAGAGCCCGGCGTTATCGGCCGTTGCTGTCTTCGGCTTGCCGTAGTGCCATTCGTAGACCACGAACTTGAAGTCCTTGAGGTCGCCTTTTTCATCGAAGCTCAGGTCCCCGGTCGGGGTCTTGAAGGTGCCGGCGTGGATCGCCTGGGCGACCTTCTCCGGGTCTTCGCTCTTGGCCGCGGCGATGGCGCCGGCAATCACCTCTACTGCCGAGTAGGAAGGCAGCACGAACGGTCCGCTGGGGTTTTCCTGCTTGGCCTGGAAGGCTTCCACCAGGGCCTTGTTGGCCGGGTCCTGGTCGAAGGACTTGGGCAGGGTCACCAGCATGCCTTCGGAGGCATCCTTGGCGATTTGCGAGATGGAGTCGTTGCCCACGCCTTCAGGTCCCATGAAGCGCGCGGTCAGGCCCTTTTCCTTGGCCTGGCGCAGCAACAGGCCCATTTCCGGGTGGTAGCCGCCGAAGTACACGAAGTCGACATTGGCCTGCTTGATCTTGGCCAGGATCGAGGAGTAATCGCGCTCGCCAACGTTGATGCCTTCGAACATCGCCACCTTGATGCCTTCCTTGCCAAGGATGTCCTTGACCGAGCTGGCGATGCCTTCGCCGTACTGCTGCTTGTCGTGGAGCACGGCGACGTTGGCGGGCTTGAGCTTGGCGATGTAGCGTGCTGCCGCCGGACCCTGGGCATTGTCCAGGCCGATGGTGCGGAACACCATCTTGTAGCCACGGGAAGTCAGCTCCGGGCTGGTCGCGGCCGGGGTGATCATCACGATGCCTTCGTCTTCATAGATGTCCGACGCTGGCTGGGTGGAACTGGAGCACAGGTGGCCGACCACGTACTTGACGCCGTCATTGACCACCTTGTTGGCCACGGCCACCGCTTGCTTGGGGTCGCAGGCGTCGTCGTATTCAACGGCTTCGAGCTTCTTGCCTTCGACGCCGCCCTTGGCGTTGATCTGCTCGATGGCCATGCGCGCGCCGCTGAACTGCATGTCGCCGTATTGCGCGACCGGGCCGGTCTTGGCCCCGGCGATACCGATCCGGATGGTGTCGGCGGCCAGGGAATGGCAGGCGAGGCCGGCGAGGATCATGGCGCTGAGCAGTTGGGTGGCTTTGTTATTGATACGACTCATTGTTGGTTCCACTCCTGTGGGTAACGGTTCAAAGGGTGTTGCGGGTACTGCTTGGGTTGCAGATAGGGCGGTCCGGCCCGTTCAGGGCAGGACCTTGTCGAGCCGGCTGGCGTTCTCCTGGGCGGGTGCTGCCACTGCTATGGGCGCGCAGGCTTCCAGGGCCTGGGCGAGGTCGGCCAGCAGGTCGTCGATGTCCTCGAGGCCCACCGAAAGACGTACCAGGCCTTCAGCGATGCCGTGTGCGGCGCGTTCCTCGGGGGTGTAGGTGGAATGGGTCATGCTCGCCGGATGCTGGGCCAGGGACTCGGCATCCCCCAGGCTCACTGCCCGACTGAACAGCTGCAAGGCGTTCATGAAGCCGCAGCCACTGGGCAGGCCTCCCTTGAGTTCGAAGGCGATCATGCCGCCGGGCAGCTTCATTTGCCGCTTGGCCAGGGCGTACTGGGTAAAGGAGGGCAGGCCGGGGTAGGCCACCCACTGCACCAGCGGATGCGCTTGCAGGTAGCGAGCCACGGCCAGGGCATTGCTGCAATGGCGATCCATACGCAGGCTCAGGGTCTTGAGGCCGCGCATCAGGAGGAAGGCATCCTGGGGCGACATCACCGCCCCAGTCAGGTCCTTGAGGCCCTGCAAGCGGATCTTCTGCGCCAGCTCCTGGCGGGTGACGACGATACCGGCGGTGATGTCGCCATGGCCGCACAGGTATTTGGTGGCCGAATGCACGACCAGGTCGGCCCCCTGGTCCAGGGGGCGCTGCAGGTAGGGAGTGCAGTAGGTGTTGTCCACCGCCAGGGTGATGTTGGGGTGCTGGCGGACGATGCGCGCCACTGCGGTGATGTCCACCAGTTGCATGTTGGGGTTGGCCGGGGATTCGAAGTAGACCATCCGCGTGGCGGGGGAGATGGCGGCGCGCAGGTTCTGCGGATCGGTCATGTCCACATGGCGGACCTTGACCCCGAACTCCTCCAGGCCGTGGTGCAACAGGGCAAAGGTGCAGCCGTACAACGTGCGGTTGACGATGACCTCGTCTCCCGGGCGCAGCAGCGTCCAGAAGGTGGCGGCGATGGCGCCCATGCCGGAGCCGAAGGCCACCGCGGCCTCGCCATTCTCCAGGTCGGCCATGCGCGATTCCAGCAAGGCCAGGGTCGGGTTGCCGATACGGGTGTAGAAGTAACCGGGCTCTTGTCCGGCGAAGCAGCCGGCACCGTACTCGGCCGTTGCGAAGGTGAACGTGGAGGTGAGGTAGATCGGAGGAATCAGCGCGCCCTGATGCTCCTGCGGGTTGTAGCCGTGGTGGATGGCGCGGGTGGAAAAACCAAGATCACTGTTTTTATTGTTCATGGTGAAGACTCCCGGATTTGCTCTAATGCTATGCTCAAATCCGGCGCAATAATTTCTAATCTGGCCCCTTAAAAAGCTGAAGATTGGAATAAATAATCATAAAAACAAAAGATAGAGGCAAAATATGCCCGCTGGCCTGGACCGTACCGACAAAGCCCTGCTTGTCGCCCTGCAAGACAATGCCCGACTGACCAATGCTGAATTGGCCGACACGGTCGCCCTGACCACTTCGCCGTGCTGGCGCCGGGTCAAGTTGCTGGAGGACAGCGGAGTCATCACCGGCTACCAGGCGATCCTCTCGCCCAAGGCCCTGGGCTACGGCGTGACCGCCTTCGTCAGCGTCATGATGGAATCCCACTCCCGGGAGACCGCCCGAGCCTTCGAGCAGCGGTTGCTGGAGATTCCCGAGATCATCGCCTGCCACAACGTCTCCGGGCGCTATGACTTTCTCCTCGAAGTGCTGGCCAAGGACCTGGAGTCCTTCGGCGAGTTCGCCCGCGAAGTGCTGCAGACCCTGCCCGCGGTGAAGGAAATCTACTCGAGCTTTTCCTTCAAGTCGGTAAAGCCGGCGCGATTGATCCCGGTGCTTCAACCCGGCGGTTGAGCGATCCGGGCTCAGTGCAAATGCTGTTCGTCCAGGTACTGTTTCAGGCATTCGACGAAGGCCTGGTGCTTGCGAGTGTGGCGCCGATGGGTCGGGTAGATGATATGGATCATCGGGCCGAACTGCCCCGGATCGGGTACTGCCTCGGGCAGCAGTTGCACCAGCTCGCCCCGTTGCAGGTAAGGCAGGGCGCTCCATTGCGGGCACAGTTGCAGGCCCAGGCCCGCCAGTAGCGCACCGAACAGGAAATCGTAGTTGTCACTGGCCAGCCGTGGCACTGGCTGGGCCATGCGCTGTTGCCGGCCATCGAGGGTGAAGTGCCAGAAATGCGGATTAAGCGCGGGGTGGCGGAAGATCAGCCAGTCATGCTCGGCAAACGTCTGCGGGGTGACCGGCAGTGGCTTGCGTTGCAGGTAACGCGGGCTGGCACAGAGCAGGATGCGGTTGGCGGTCAGTGGCCGAGCGACCAGGTCCGGCAGGTCCACCGGGCCATCGCGTACCGCCAGGTCGTAGCCGCCCCTGAGCAGGTCGACGAATTCGTCGGTCAGCTCTACGTCCAGGCGCATCTGCGGGTATTGCTCCAGGAACCGATAACAGACGGCGTTGAGAAAGGCTGGGGCGAAGGAGGGCGGCGCCACCAGGCGCAGGATGCCGCACATCTGCTGCTGCAACTGATGGATATCCTCCCGGGCCTGTTGCAGTTGGGCCAGCACCTGGCGGGCGCTGGCCAGGTAGAGATGCCCGGCCTCGGTGAGGGCGATGCGGCGTGTGGAGCGTTCGAACAAGCGGGTACCCAGCTGGGTTTCCAAATGGGTGACGGCCTTGGTCAGGGCCGAGGTGGTCTTGCCCAGGTGGGCGGCGGCGCGAGTGAAACTGCCCTGGTCGGCGGTGGCGACGAACATGCTGATGGCGCCCAACTGGTCCATGGGGTCTTGCCTCTTTGGAAAGAATGAGTTGCCCGAAGCAGTATTCTTAAAACCCCCTCGGCTTGGCTAGTCTCTTGCCCATTCTGACCAAGGGCGCCAATAACAATGAAAAACGCACTGACGATCACGCTGGCCTCGGCGCTGGCTTTTGTCGCAATGGAAAGCCAGGCGGCGGTGGATTTGCTGCTGCACAACGGCAAGGTGTTCACCGCCGAGCAGGGCCAGCCCCTGCAGCAGGCGGTGGCGGTGGAGCAGGGGCGGATCGTCAAGGTCGGCAGCGACGCCCAGGTGCTGGCGCTCAAGACGGCGGGCACCCGGGTGGTCGATCTGCAGGGCAAGGTGCTGATGCCCGGCTTCATCGACAGCCACAGCCACGCGATCTTCGGTGGCCTCAAACTCAAGGCCGCGGACCTGGAAAGCCAGCTGTTGCCGGTGGATGAACTGGAGCGACGCCTGCGCGGTTGGCGTGACGACGGCAAGGCGCGCCATGGCGATACCCTGAGCGTCAGCGGTTTTCCTTCCACTTACTGGAGCCAGGTGGATGCGCTGGAGCAACGCTTCAACCAAGGCGAGTGGGCGGATACTCCAATCCTGTTCGTCGGCTGGGACTACCACACCGGCTGGGCCAACCGCGCCATGCTCAAGCGTGCCGGCATCGATGCCCAGCGGGTCAAGGCGCTGACGGGCGAGGCGGTGGCCACCATCGGTCACCATCCCGATGGCACGCCCAATGGCTTCGTCGCCGATGCCGGGCTCTCGGCCCTGACCTCCCAGGTACCGGCGCCGAGCTTCGAACAGATGCTCGACGCCGGGCGTGCTGCCCGGGACCTGAACCACAGCCTGGGCATCACCGCGCTGATGGACCCGGCGGCCAACGCGGTACCCAGTGATGCGCTGTTCGCCATGCATCCCACGGCCCAGACCGTGGGCGTCTTGCCGGTGTACAAGGCGCTGGCCGAGAAAGGCGAACTGGACCTGCGGGTCGCCGCGTTGATGGTGGCCAATCCCAAGAGCCGGCCAGCGGATCTTGCGGTACTGGACCAGGTACGCCGGCAGTTTCTCGATGTGCCCAACCTGAGCTTGCCGGGAATCAAGATCTTCGCCGATGGCGTTGCCGAGTTTCCGGCCCAGACCGCGTCCTTGCTGACGCCCTACAAGAACTCGCAGAAGGGCGGTGAGTTGCTGATCGACCCGGCGCATTTCGGCGAGTTGGTCAGCGCCGCCGACGCCCGTGGCTGGCTGGTGCATGTGCACGCCATCGGCGATCGCGCGGTGCGTGAGTCGCTCAACGGCATCGAGCAAGCCCGGCGCCAGCGCCACAGTGGCGTGGTGCACTCGATCACCCACCTGCAAATGGTCAATCCCAAGGAGTTCGCGCGCTTCAAGCCGCTGGACGTGATCGCCTCGATGCAGCTGTATTGGGCCTCCGCCGATGAACTGAGCATCGACCTGCTCAAGCCCTACATCACGGCCATGCAGTTCCAGTTCATGTACCCGGCGCGCTCGTTGTTCAAGAACGGCGCCACCATCGCTGGTGCCAGCGATTGGCCGGTGAGCACGCCCGAGCCATGGAAGGCCATCGCCCAGGCGGTCAGTCGCAAGGGCCCCAAGGGGGTGTTGAACAAGGATGAAGGCATCGATCGCCAGGCCATGTTCTACGCCTACACCCGTAATGCCGCCCGCGCTATCGGCCTGGAACAGCAGATCGGCAGCCTGGTCCCGGGCAAGCAGGCCGACCTGATCGTGCTCGATCGCGATGTGTTCCAGGTTCCCGATGAGCAGTTGGCCGGCACCCAGGTGCTGAGCACCTATTTCGCCGGTCGCGAGGTCTACCGCCGCCCGGGCGAATGACCTCGGCCATTGCGCCAAAGCGGCCCGCGACCCTGTTCGCGGGCTTTTTTTCAGCCGTCGATCAGGCTCCGTCGATGGGGCTGGAGACATTGATTTACCTGGGCTCTGGCGTTTTTCCCAATGGCGGCGAAGGCCTGCGCCATGGCCTGTCCGGCGATTGAACAGTTGACGTTGGCAGCGGCTTGTTCCTATTCTTTGTCGATCGACAAATAATAGGAGCGTTCGATGAAAACCCTCAAGGGCCCCAGCCTGCACCTGGCGCAGTTCAGCGCCGATACGGCGCCATTCAATGACCTGCCGGGCATTGCCCGCTGGGCCGCCGACCTGGGCTTCAAGGCGTTGCAGGTCCCGGCTTGGGATGAGCGGCTGTTCGATGTCGCCACGGCGGCGCACAGCCAGGACTACTGCGATGAAGTCAAGGGCCAACTGGCCGAGCACGGCCTGGTGATCAGCGAGCTGACCACCCATATCTTCGGCCAACTGGTGGCGGTACACCCGGCCTACGACGCGATGTGCGACAACTTCGCCCCCGAGGCCCTGCGCGGCAATCCCAAGGCGCGCACCGACTGGGCCATGGACCGCATGCAGCTGGCGGCACGGGCTTCCCGGCGCCTGGGGCTTGCTGACATGGGCACTTTCTCCGGCTCGCTGGCCTGGCCCTACCTGTTTCCCTTTCCCCAGCGTCCCGACGGCCTGATCGAGACCGCGTTCGCCGAACTGGCGCGGCGCTGGCGGCCGATCCTCGATGCCTGCGACGAGCAGGGGGTCAACCTGTGCTACGAGATTCACCCCAGCGAAGACCTGCACGACGGCACCAGTTTCGAGCGTTTCTTCGACTTGGTGGATCGGCACCCTCGCTGCCACATCCTCTTCGATCCCAGCCATTTCGTGCTGCAGCAACTGGACTACCTGGCGTACCTGGACATCTACCACGAGCGCATCCGCATGTTTCACGTCAAGGATGCCGAGTTCAATCCCAGCGGGCGCCAGGGCATCTATGGCGGCTACAGCTCCTGGGTCGAGCGGGCCGGGCGGTTCCGTTCGCTCGGCGACGGCCAGGTGGATTTCAAGGGGATCTTTTCCAAGCTGGCGCAATACGACTACGGCGGCTGGGCGACCCTGGAGTGGGAGTGCTGCCTCAAGGACCAGGAGGACGGCGCCCGGGAAGGCGTGGAGTTCATCAACCGCCACATGATCCGCGTCACCGAACGGATCTTCGACGACTTCGCCGGTGCCCGCATCGACCGCCAACAGATCAACGCCATGCTCGGCATCGCCTGAACCTTTCCCACGGAGATCACTATTGATGAATGCCTTTACCGACAACACCCAGGTCGATGCCCACGGCCTGGTCCATCGCTACGTGCGCATCGACGGCCAGCGGATCCATTGCGTCAGTGCCGGCAGCGGCCGGCCGGTGCTGCTGATTCCCGGCTGGCCGCAGACCTGGTACGCCTGGCGCGAGGTGATCCAGGCCCTGGCCGCCAGGGGCTTCCAGGCCATCGCCGTGGACCCGCCGGGCACCGGGCAATCCGATCGCCCGGAGCACGGCTACGACACCGGCGCCGTGGCCGATGTGCTGCACCGAGTGATGGAGCAGCTGGGGTTCGAACGCTATAGCGTGGTCGGCCATGACGTAGGCATGTGGGTCGCCTACGCCCTGGCCAGCGACCGGCCCGAGGCCGTCGAGCGCCTGGCGCTGACCGAGGCGGTGATCCCGGGGCTGGCCGAGGCGCCGCCGATCTTCGTCGAGCCGGGGCAGAACATCTTTCTCTGGCACTTCATGTTCAACCAGTTGCACGATTTGCCGGAAGCGCTGATCGCCGGCCGCGAGCGGGTCTACCTCAACTACATCTTCGACAAGTGGTCCCACCGCCGCGACGCGGTGGCCACCGAGGAGTACATCCAGGCCTATGCCGCCCCGGGCGGACTGCGTGCGGGCTTCGCCTACTACCGGGCGATTCCCGAGACCGTGCGCCAGAACCAGCAGCGCGCCGAACGGTTGCTGGCAATGCCGGTGCTGGCCATCGGCGCCGAGCACGCTACCAACGATGCTCCGCTGCTGACCCTGCAGGGCCGGGCCAGCGATCTGCGTGGCGCTATCGTGCCGGACTGCGGGCACTTCATCATGGAGGAGGCGCCAGAGGCTTTCCTTGGCCACTTGCTGCCGTTCCTGGAAGAGCAGGCGGGCTGAGCCTCGACCGTCGTCCCCGGGCAGGGAAAATGGCCCGGGGACGGCGCAAATCTAATATCATTTCGTCCCGGCGCCCCGTGCCGGCCGCCGATCGGGCCACACCGATCGCCGCTCATCCTGACGAGATACCTGACTCCCATGGCTGGAAGACCCCGCGAATTCGACCGCAACCAGGCGTTGCGCCAGGCGCTCGAACTGTTCTGGGCCCGTGGTTTCGAAACCACCTCCATGGCCGACCTGGTGGCCGCGCTGGGCATCGCCTCGGCACGGATCTACGCTGCCTTCGGTTCCAAGGAGGCGCTGTTTCGCGAAGCCATCGAGCTGTACGAGAGCCACGAGGGCGGTTTCGCCGATCGGGCCCTGGCCGAAGAGCCCAGTGCCCATGCCGCCATCGCGCGCCTGCTCGAGGAGGCCGTGCAACTCTATACCCGGCCAGGCCAACCCCTGGGTTGCATGGTGGTGTCCTCGGCAGTGAACTGCTCCAGCGACAACGACGGCGTGCGCCAGTGGCTGGCCGAGCACCGGCGGGCGCGCACCGCCAGCATCGTCCAGCGGCTGCAGGCGGCGGTGCAGTCGGGGGAATTGGCAGGTCATGGCGATGCAACTTCCCTGGGCGATTATTACTCTACGGTGCTGCATGGCCTGTCGGTGCAAGCCCGGGATGGCGCCAGCGCCGAGCAACTGCGCAAGGTGGTGGCGTTGGCCATGGGCGTCCTCGATACCGCGTGCAACGTAACCCCTGACTAACCTGCGATTCATTACCCTGGCTGCGCTCGCCGTGGGCGCCGGACAGCGCTACCAGCCGAGCAGGGGCCGGGTTTTTCATCGGATCCAGGATCCGCTCCACCTTCGAACGAGTAGTACGACCCCGACATGAGCAATCCCCAGGCGACACCCCAAGGTAACTGGCAGTCGGTCATCGCGTTGGCCCTGGCCGCCTTTGTCTTCAACACCACCGAGTTCGTCCCGGTCGGGCTGCTGAGCGCCATCGGCGCGAGCTTCGACCTGGCCAGCGAACAGGTCGGGCTGATGCTGACCATCTACGCTTGGGTGGTTTCCCTGACCTCGCTGCCGGTGATGCTGCTGACCCGCAACGTCGAGCGCCGGCGCTTGCTTACGCTGCTGTTCGGCTTGTTCATCGTCAGCCACATATTGTCCAGCCTGGCCACCAGCTTCGGCCTGTTGATGCTCAGTCGCATCGGCATCGCCCTGGCCCACGCGTTGTTCTGGTCGATCACCGCATCCCTGGCGGTGCGCCTGGCCCCCGCGGGCAAACAGGTACAGGCCCTCGGCCTGCTGGCCACCGGCACCTCCCTGGCCATGGTCCTGGGCATTCCCCTGGGGCGCCTGCTGGGCGAGGCCCTGGGCTGGCGCACCACCTTCAGCGTGATCGCCGGCCTGGCGGCGCTGCTGGTGCTGTGGCTGATCCGCACCTTGCCGCTGTTGCCCAGCCAGAACTCCGGTTCGCTGCGCAGCCTGCCGCTGCTGTTCAAGCGCCCGGCGCTGGTGGCGGCCTATGTGTTGACGGCCATGGTGGTGACGGCGCAATTCACCGCCTACAGCTACGTCGAGCCCTTCATCAAGGTGGCCTCGGGCCTGGGCGGCGACGTGGTGACCCTGGTGCTGCTGGTGTTCGGCGGCTCGGGGATCATCGGTTCGCTGCTGTTCAGCCGCCTGCACCGCCACAGCCCCCAGGGTTTCCTGCTCGTGGCGGTGGCCTTGTTGATGTTGTGCCTGGGCCTGTTGCTGCCGCTCAACGGGCATGTCTGGTCGCTGGTGGCCCTGAGCGTGGTCTGGGGCATGGCGATCATGGGGTTTGGCCTCTCGCTGCAGTCCAAGGTCCTGACCCTGGCACCGGACGCCACCGACGTGGCGATGGCGATGTTCTCCGGGATCTACAACATCGGTATCGGCGGTGGCGCCTTGCTCGGCAGCTGGGTCGGCGGGCAACTGGGGTTCGCCTATGTCGGCGTGGCCGGCGGCGCCCTGGCGGCCCTGGCGCTGATGCTCTATGGCTGGTCGAGCTGGCGCATCGCCCGCGCCACCGCGCAATGAAGCCCTGGGTGTAGTCGCTGCCCCAGGCTGCGCCCGCGTGCGTAGCGCCCGCCAGGGCGGTGTTGCTAGATCGTTAGTTGAAGGCCCGCGGGCCTTGTCGCAGCCTCGGCAGCGGCTACAGGGTTTCGTGCCGGGTGGCCGAAGGTTGGCTGGCCAGGCCGGTGGCGGGTTGGTGTTTCAACAATGCACCGATCGCCACGGCGTAGTCCTTGCCGGCCAGGTTCATGCTGTTGTTATGGGTGCCGCCGGGTACCAGCAGCAGTTTTTTCGGCGGCAGTGCCGCGGCGAACAGTTGTTGGCTCAAGCGGGCGGGGACGTAGTCGTCCTTCAGGCCGTGGACCACCAGCAACGGCATGCCGATTTCGCTGATCTTGTCGATGGAATCGAACTTCTGCGACATCACCCAGCGCACCGGCAGGCGGGTCTTGGTCACTGCCACGGCAGCGTCGGCCAGGGTGGTGAACGTGGATTCGACGATCAGGCCGCGTGCGGCCACCGGACGCTGTTCATTGGCAGCCTGGCGGCCCAGTTCGGCGGCCAGGTCGATGGCTACCGCGCCGCCCAGGGAGTGGCCGTAGATCAGGCGCTTGCCCGCCTCGGGCTGCAATACCTTGAGGCGTTCCCAGGCCACGCGGGCATCTTCATAGACGCTGGCCTCGGAGGGCAGCTCGCCGTGGCTCTGGCCAAACCCCCGGTAGTCGATGGCCAGCACCGAGTAACCCAGGGCGTGCAACTGCTCGATGCGAAACAGCTGGCCGGTGAGGTTCCAGCGTACCCCGTGCAGGTAGAGGATCGCGGGCGCATCGGCGCGTTGCGCCGGCCACCACCAGGCGTGGAGGTTCTGTCCGGCCCTGAAGCGGTTGGACTTGAGTTCCAACTCCTGCACTGCTTGCGGCAGGCCGTGGAACCAGCCGGCAGTACCGGGCTCGATGCGAAACACCAGCTGGCGTTCCTTGTACTGCAGCACCGCGCAACTGGTCGGCAGGCCAATGATCAGCAGGGCCATGCACAGCAGGGGGAGCCAGCGGCGACGCAGGCGCTGGGGCAGGGTTGGGGGCATGGAAAGCTTCACCACAGAACAATCGAAGGGGCGTTTTAACAGATGTCGCCAGGAAGGTCGTAGAGATTTCGTCGAGTCTCCAGTGACCGCCCGGCGGGGGCCGGGCGGATTGGGTCAGAAATTCCAGCGAGTGCTGACCATCACGTTGCGTGGGTCGCCATAGTAAGCCGACTCGAAGAATCCGATGTTGGTGTAGTAGCGCTTGTCGAACACGTTGTAGACGTTGAGGCTGGTGGAAAGATTCTCGGTGATCTGATAGCGCGCCATCAGGTCTACCAGCCAGTAAGGATCTTGGGTTAGCTTTTCCTGGGTCTTCTTGGGCTTGTTGTTGATCACCTGCCAGCCTTCGCCTTGCCAGCGGGCTCCACCGCCCAGGGTCAGCTTGTCCAGTGGGCCGCTGAGCTTGTAGGTGGTGTAGAAGTTGAGCTGGTCCTCGGGTTCCCAGGTCGACACCTTCTGCCCAGCCTTATCGCGCATGATCTTGTGGGTGTAACCGGCTTGTACCTGCCAGTTGGGCATCAGCTCCCCGGATATCTCGGCCTCATAACCCTTGGTCTTAGCGGTCACGGGCTTATAGGCAAGCATATTGGCCTGGCTTTTGTTGAAGTCCAGGTCTTCTATCGCGCGATTTTCTTCATGCAGTTCGAAATAGGCGAGGCTGGAGTTCAGGCGGCCATCGAAGAACTCGCCCTTGATGCCAACTTCATAGTTCTTGCCTTCGTTAGGCTCGATCATCTTCTTGTTACGGTCGCGGAACTGCGTCTGCGGCAGGAAGATCTCGCTGTAGCTGGCATACAGCGAGAAGTGGTCATCGAGATCATAGGTCAGGCCAGCGTAGGGAATCACCTTGCCGCTGTCCTTGGCATCGGAGGTGCCAGTGACCTGGTAGTTGGCTATGCGAGTTCCCAGCAACAGTTTCAGGTCATCCATGAGGCTGAAGCGCCCGGTCATGTAGATCCCGGTCTGGCGGGTGACTTCATCGTTGAGCGAGGTTGGCGATCCCCAGTCCGGCTCGATGCTCTTGCCGTTCCAGGAGAAGAAATCGTAGGCGTTGCCGAAGTAGGTCGGTGCGCCGTAGTCCTTGCCTTTCCAGTGCGAACGAGACGCCGAAGTACCGATCACCATCTCGTGGTCACGCCCGGCAAAGCTGAAAGGGCCGGAAACATAGGCGTCGAGACTATCGCTGGTGGTTTCACCGGTGAACTTGTTGGCGTAGATCGAGCCGATAACGGGGTCATCGGGAGTGATCGAACCCAGGGGCGCGTAATAGCCGTTGAGTTGATGGTTGTACTGTCCCTTGGCGACCCAGCCGTTGGCGAAACTGTGCTCCAGGGTCGCGAATACCGTGCGGGTGTACTGTTCCCAGCGACTCCATTTGGCGCCGTTGTTGAATGAGCGTGACATCTTCAAGGCATTGCCCGAGGCATTGTAGAGCGGTTGGCTGCCGGACCAGCTGGAGCCACGCGGATCGTTGTCCTGGTAGTCGGCGCCCAGTGTCAGCAGGGTGTCGGGCGTCAGGTCCATTTCGAGGATGCCGTAGTAGACGCTGGTCTTGCGCTGATAGTGGTCCATGAACGATTGCTTGTCCTGATACGCCGCTACCGCCCGCCCGCGAACGTTGCCGGTTTCGGTGAGCGGGCCGCTGAGGTCGATCTCCGAGCGATAGTTGTTCCAGGAGCCTGCACCCAGGTCGATATGCCCCTTGAACTCGCTGGTCGGTTTCTTGCGTACCAGGTTGATGGTGCCGCCAGGGCCCCCCGCGCCGGTGAGCAGGCCGCTGGCGCCCTTGAGCACTTCGACCCGGTCATAGATCGCCATGTCGGTCAGGGTATGGCCGGCCGAATAGGCGCTACTGCGTGTGGTGGGAATGCCGTCGTACTGGAAGCTCTGGATAGAGAAACCGCGGGCATAGTAGTTGGTGCGTTCACTGTCATAAGTCGACACGGTGATGCCCGGGGTATGGCGCATGACATCATCGATGGAGTTGAGCCCGAAGTCGTCGATGACCTGGCGAGTGACGACCGAGATCGACTGTGGTGTTTCCCGTGGCGTCAGCACCAGGCGCGTGGCTGTGGCGATGGTGCCCGGTGTATAAGAGCCTGTGCCTTCGGTGACGGTCCCTAACTGGTTGGCAACGACGTTGGTCGTTCCCAACTGCAATGGGCCGCTGGCTACTTCGGGGGCCACTTGAACCCGGTAGCCTTCGCCTTCTTTCACTGCCACAAGACCCAGTGGGGCCAGTAGCCGTTGCAACCCCTCGCTGACGGCGAAACGGCCCTTGAGGCCTGGGCTGCGTAGGCTCTGGGTCAGGTTCGAGTCGACGGCGATCATGGTCCCGGACTGTTGGCCAAAGGCGCCCAGCACCTGGTCCAGGTTGCCTGGCGCGATGTCATAGCCTACAGACGGGATATCCGCAGACAGCAGGGGCGGGCTGCAGGTGGCGATGACAAGGCCGATGACGATCGGGCGCAAGGCCGCGGCAAGGGGCGTAAGGCGAATGTGCATAAGGAAAATCCGTGGGTTGGAAAGGGTTGGCGCAGAGCTGTTTTCCAGCTTCTTCCCTGGTCTTGATGCACGAGATTGAAAAAACTGCCGCCGTCTTGAAAAAAACTGAGGAAAAATCAGGCCGCGTCCACGGAGGCCCAGTAGCCCATTACCCGCCGGATGCGAATCGGCAGGGTCTTGGCCAGCAAATCGAGGCTGGCGTCCGGCTGGTTCAGGGAGAACGAGCCGGAAACCCGCAACCCGGCGACTTCGGCGGCGCAGCGCAACAGGCCGGGGCGATAGCGGTCGAGTTCGGCGATCACCTCGCCCAAGGGGCGGCGCTCGGCAATCAGCAGGCCCTGGGTCCAGGCATTGGCCGTGGTGGGCACGACGGCCAGGGCGCCGATCCGCTGTTGGGCGACATCCACTTGCTGGCCCGGGCCCAGGCTTAGCGCAGGGGCATGGGCGGTACTCACCGAGCTGCTGCCGGCCAGCAGTTGTACCCGGGTGCCGTTGATGCCCGGCAAGCCAACGCTGAGGATCAGTTGAGAGCGCGGCGCGAGCTGGATGCGTCCATCGGCGGTGATGACCTGCACGGATGCAGCGTTGCCCAGGGTCAGCAACAGGCGGCCGCCGTTGAGCCGCAGTTGCAAGCCCTGGGGGCTGGCCTGCTGGTCGAGGCTGGTGCGAGTATCCAGTTCCAGGCTGGCGCCAGCGCCCAGTTGCAGCTGGCGGCGCTCGCCAGTGGCGGTGTGATAGTCGCTGAACAGCTGCGGCAACAGCAGTCGTTCGCGCACGCTCCAACTGCTGGCGGCCACCACGCCCAGGCCGACGATGCCCTTGAGCAGGGTACGCCGCCCGGGGTGGCTGCGAGCCTGCAACAGTTGCCGGGCGCGGGGCGCGGGCAGGCTGCGGGTGCTGTCGCGCAGGTCCTGGCCGATGCCGGCCAGGCGCTGCCAGGCCATTTCGTGCTGCGGGTCGGCCCGGCGCCAGGCCAGGCAGGCGGCCTGCTGCTCGGGGCTGCTGATGCCCGATTGCAGCAGCACCAGCCACTCCAGGGCCTGGTCCAGAACCTGCTGTTCCACAGCGCCCTGATCGTCCACCGGCTGGAAGGCGTTCATCCCGGGTACACCGCCGCATAGCAATGGCGGTAGGCCTTGAGCATGGCTTTTTGCACCACGTTGACCGAGAGCTGCAGGCGTTCAGCAATCTGCGGGTAGGTCAGGCCTTCGAGCTGGGACAGCAGAAACACCTCGCGCACCCGGCTGCCCAGGCCGTCCAGCACCTGGCCCACGGCGTCCAGCGCCTCGAGTACCAGCAGTCGGGTTTCCGGCGAGGGCTGGTGCTGCGGTTCCAGCTGCGCGAGGGTCTCCAGGTACGCGCGCTCCAGGGCCTGGCGGCGGAAATACTGCCCGCACAGGCGGCTGGCCACGGTGTTCAGGTAGGCCCGGGGTTCGCGCAGTACCGGCAGTTGCTCGCTGCGCAAGATGCGCACAAAGGTGTCCTGCGCCAGGTCCATGGCCTGGTCCTGGTTGCCGAGCTTGCGTCGCAGCAGTTGCACCACCCAGTTGTGATGCTGGAGGTAGAGCTCGCCCACGGCGTGCTGTAGCGAAGGGGTGGGCACCATCGATAAGGGTTCCGAGGTCGAGGTGGGCAAAATGGGTGCTTATGGTAATGCTTCTCATTATTGGGTGCTTGAATTTTTATTACTGTCCACCAGGGCTTGTCGTCAGCCTGAGCCAGGGTTGTGGGTTAAATGGTTGTAAGGTACAACTAAATGCTTCGCTTGTGAGGTCACCCTTATGTCGAGCCAATCTGCTTCCCTTATCCCGCAGTTGCGCCAGGCGTCCCGGCAGATGGTTCGTGAGCTGGGCTTCATGCAGGCCACCCTGGCCGCCACCGACTACCCGCCCTCGGCGGTGCATGCGTTGCTGGAGATCGGCCAGGGCCATGCCTTGACTGCCGGTGATCTGGTGACGCTGCTGGGGCTGGAGAAATCCAGCGTCAGCCGCCTGGTGCGCAAGTTGGTGGAGGCGGGCGAGATCTGCGAACTGGCCCATGAACAGGACGCCCGCTCGAAGAAACTGCAACTCAGCGCCCGCGGGCGCCAGACCCTGGAGGGCATCGACCATTTTGCCCAGACCCAGGTGGCCGCGGCCCTGGCGCACTTGAGCGCGGAACAGCAGCGCAGTGCCTCTGCGGGCATCGCCGACTATGCCCGTGCGTTGCGCGCGGTGCGTCTGGGCGAGGCGCCCGAGCAGCTCGCATGCGGCACCATCGCCCGGGGCTACCGGCCGGGGGTGATTGGTCGTATCGCCGAGATGCACGCCCGCTACTACGCCGCCCTGGCCGGTTTCGGCCAGCCCTTCGAAAGCCTGGTGGCGGCGGACATGGCCGAGCTGATGGGGCGTTTGCACAATCCGCGCAATGAAGTCTGGGTGGCGCTGCAGGGGGAGCGGATTATCGGTTCCATCGCCATTGACGGGGAGGGCGAGGGTGGTGAAGCGATCCTGCGTTGCTTCATTCTCGATGATGCCGCCCGCGGCCAGGGGCTGGGCCGGCGTCTGCTGGTCGAGGCGCTGGCGTTCTGCGACCAGTGGGGCTTTGCTGCCACCCGCTTGTGGACCTTCAAGGGGCTGGATGCGGCACGCGCGCTGTATGAGGAACAGGGCTTTGTGCTGGTGCAGGAACAGGTGGGCGAGCAATGGGGCGCGACCGTAACCGAGCAGTGTTTTGTGCGGCCGGGAGTGGAGCCTTGTAGCCGCTACTGAGCCTGTGAAGCGGCGCAAAGGCCCGCAGGGCCTTGCCTGGCGATCCTGTGTCGACCCCGTAGCGGCTGAAAACCTGCATCCCGGTGACGCAGTGTGCGCAGCCTGCGGCAGCGGCTACAGCCAGGCGTTCGGTGGTAGGGTTAGCCCCCTGGAAGATTATCGATCTGTGGAGTACCTCCCATGCAAGCCATCAAGCTCAGCCTGCCGGCATCCCTGGACAACCTGAAGCTCGTCGAGCTGCCCGACCCGGGCCAGCCCGGCGCCGGGCAGATCCGTGTGCGGATCCATGCCTGTTCCCTGAACTATCACGACTATGCGGTGGTGACCGGCGGCCTGCCCACCGCCGATGGACGAATTCCCATGGCCGATGGCGCCGGCGTGGTGGAGGCCGTGGGCGAAGGCGTCAGCGAGTTCAAGGTCGGCGACGCGGTGGTGTCCTGCTTCTTTCCCCATTGGCATGACGGCGGCCCGGCCATCGCCGACTTCAGCACCACCCCTGGCGATGGCGTCGATGGTTACGCCCGGCAGGTGGTGGTCCAGCCCAGCCACTGGTTCACCCATGCACCCCAGGGCTACAGCCATGCCGAAGCCGCGACCCTGACCACCGCTGGGCTCACCGCCTGGCGCGCACTGGTGGTGGACGGCGGCCTCAAGGCCGGTGAAACCGTCCTGGTGCTGGGCACGGGCGGGGTGTCGATCTTTGCCTTGCAACTGGCCAAGGCCATGGGCGCCACCGTGATCGCCACTTCGTCCTCGGACGCCAAGCTGGCGCGGGTGCGCGAGCTGGGGGCCGACCACACCATCAACTACCGCACCCAGCCGGAGTGGGGCGCCGAGGTACTCAAGCTCACCGGCGGGCGGGGCGTCGATCATGTGGTGGAAGTCGGCGGCCCGGGCACCCTGGCCCAGTCCATCACTGCGTGCCGGATCGGCGGGCACATCGCCCTGATCGGCGTGCTCACCGGTTGGGCCGGGCCGGTACCTACGGCGGCCCTGATGGCCAAGCAGCAGCGCCTGCAAGGCTTGATCGTCGGTAGCCGCCAGCAGCAGGTGGAGATGGTCCGTGGCCTGGAGGCCACCGGCATCAAGCCGGTGATCGACAGCACCTTCCCTTTGGCCGAGATCGCCAAGGCCTTTGCCCATGAAGCCTCCGGCGCCCACCTGGGGAAAATCTGCCTGAGCCTTTGAGGTCCAGCCAGGGCAACGTCGGTCGCTACTCCGACGTTGCCGTCCATACTGCTTCAACGGTGTGCCGCAATCCGCTCTGGAAGGGCTCTGGCCATGTTGAAGTTCTCCGCTCATCACTACCCCTATGCCTCGCAACGCCAGAGCGTGTTCGCTCGCCGTGGCATGGTCGCGACGTCCCAGCCACTGGCCGCCGAGGCCGGTATCCAGATCCTGCGTCAGGGCGGCAACGCCATCGACGCGGCGATCGCCACGGCTGCGGTGCTGACGGTGGTCGAGCCCACGGGGTGCGGCCTGGGCGGCGATGCCTTTGCCCTGGTCTGGACCCAGGGCCAGCTCCATGGCCTGAGCGCCAATGGCCAGGCTCCGGCAGCCCTGAACATCGATGCGGTGAAGGCCGCGGGGCATGCGCGGATGCCGCTCCATGGCTGGACGCCAGTGACCGTACCCGGCTGCCCGGCGGCCTGGGCCGAACTGTCCCGGCGCTTTGGCCGGTTGGCGTTTGCCCGGTTGCTGGAGCCGGCCATTGAACTGGCCCGCGATGGTTTCCCGTTGTCGCCGGTGGTCGCCCTGCAATGGCAGCGGGCCCTTGAGCTGTTCAGCGCGCAGGGCGATCCGGTGCTGGAGCCCTGGTTCGCGACCTTCCTGGTCGAGGGGCGTGCGCCGCGGGCCGGTGAAGTGTTCCGCATCCCGGCCCTGGCCCAGACCCTGCAAGCGTTGGCGGCCAGCGCTTGTGAAAGCCTGTATCGCGGCGAGTTGGCCCAGCGCCTGGACGCCCATTCCCGGGCCACGGGCGGTTATCTACGGGCCAGCGACCTGCAGGATTACCGGCCGCAATGGGTGCAGCCGATCAAGATCGATTACCGAGGCTATGAAGTCTGGGAGATTCCTCCCAGTGGCCAGGGGCTGGTGGCGTTGATGGCCTTGAAGCTGCTCGAAGGTTTCCAGTTCGACCAGCGCGACAGCCCGCGCACCTGGCACCTGCAACTGGAGGCCCTGAAGCTGGCCTATAGCGACGGCCTGCACTACATCACCGACCCGGCCCATATGCAGATGGCGGTCGGCGACCTGCTCAGTGATGCCTATAGCCGGCGGCGCCGGGCACTGATCGGCGAGCAGGCCCGGCTCCCGACGGCGGGCGAACCCCAGGCCAGTGGCACGGTGTACCTGGCCACGGCCGATGCCGAGGGCAACATGGTCTCGTTCATCCAGAGCAACTACCACGGGTTCGGTTCGGGCGTGGTGCTGCCTGACAGCGGCATCGCCCTGCAGAACCGTGGCCAGGAGTTCAGCCTCGATCCGGCCCACGCCAACTGCCTGGCCCCGGGCAAGAAGACCTTCCATACCATCATCCCGGGGTTTCTCAGCCAGGGGGGCGTGCCCCTGGGGCCTTTTGGCGTGATGGGCGGCTACATGCAACCCCAAGGGCATGTCCAGATGGTGATGAACCTGGTGGACTTCGGCCTGAACCCTCAAGCGGCATTGGACGCGCCGCGCTGGCAATGGCTGGGCCAGAAGCAGGTCGGCATCGAACGGAGCGCTTCTGACGAGTTGCTCAAGGCCCTGGGCCAACAGGGGCATCAGATCCAGGTCACCCATGACCTGAGCCGCTTTGGTCGCGGCCAGATCATCCTGCGCGACCCGCAAAGCGCGGTGCTGTGTGGCGGCACCGAGCCGCGGGCGGACTCGCATATCGCTGTCTGGTAGGCGCCTGTCACTGGCTGTGGGGCACCTCGGTCAGCGCTGCTCCAGACTCCGCTCCATACGTCGGATGCCTTCTTCCAGCAGGGCCCGTGGGCAGCCGAAGTTCAGGCGCACGAACTGCTTGCAATCGTCACCGAACTCCAGCCCCGCGCTGAGGCCGACCTTGGCCTGTTCGAGGAAGAAGGCATGGGGATCTTCCAGGCCCAGGCCGCTGCAATCGAGCCAGGCCAGGTAGGTGCCTTGCGGTGCGTGCATGCGGATGCCCGGCAGGCGGGTGCGTATCGCCTCGAGCAAGTAGTCGCGGTTGGCCTGCAGGTAGGCGATCAGCTCCCGTTGCCAGGAGCCGCCCTGGACCAGGGCTGCATGGGTGGCTTCCAGGCCCAGGGGGCTGACGCTGTCCACCATGCCGGCCCGGGCCTCATTGAAGGCCAGGCGGGTGGCAGGGTCCTGGACGATGGCGAAGCAGGTCTTCATCCCTGCGACGTTGTAGGCCTTGCTGGCCGACATCAGGGTGATGGTGCGCCGGGCGATCTCCGGGCCGAGGGTGGCGGTAGGGATGTGCCGACGACCGTCGAAGCACAGCTCGGCGTGGATCTCGTCGGACACGATCAGCGCGCCCTGTTCCAGGCATGCCTCGGCCACCGCTTGTAGTTCCTCCCGGGGGAAGACCTTGCCCAGGGGGTTGTGCGGGTTGCTCAGCAGTAGCGCGCCGGCGCCCTGCAGGGCCTGGCGCAGTTCGGCCATGGGCGTGGTGTAGGTGCCTTCGGCGGTGACCTGGAACGGCACCTCGATCTTGCGCAGTTGCCAGTTGCCGGGGGCCAGGCGCAGGGGCCGGTAGTTGGGGGTCTGCACTACCACCTGCTGGTGCGGTTTGACGAAGGCGTGCAGGGCCATGTTGAAGCCCGGCTCGACCCCGGGCAGGAAGATCAGCTCGTCGGGTTGCACGCGCCAGGCGTACTTGTGCCACAGGTCGGCGACGACCGCCGCGCGCAGCTCGTCCCGGGCCACGCTGTAGCCCAGCAGCGGGTGCTCCAGGCGCTGGCGCAGGGCATCGATGATTTCCGGTGCGGCGGCGAAGTCCATGTCGGCCACCCACATGGGCAGTACATCTTCGGGATAGCGGCTCCACTTGGTACTGCCGGTGCCGTGGCGTGGGTGCAGGGTGTCGAAGTCGTAGCTCATGGGCGGGTCTCGTCGGCTTGCAAGGCAAAGGTGCAGAGATTCTAGCTGGCTTGTCCTGCATTGGGCATGGCCCTTGGGGAGCGCCTGCAAGGCAGCTTTTCCCTTGCCTGTGCCTCATAAAAACCTCGTTTCGCCAGGTTCCGGGTTATGTCGACAATGAGCCCCTGCATGCGCTAACGCCCCGTCCGGGAGCCTTGGCGATGCACTGCCGATCGATTTGTTCTTCCTACAAAAACAACAGGGAGCAAGCGATGACTCGCCATCGGAACATGGCCTGCCCGGGATATCCGCCACAGGCCACAGGCGCATCCGAACAACCGGATCACAGAAATCTCAGTCATGGCTACCAGGCATTGCGGCCCGGGTTGCGGGCGCCTGGGCGCTGAACAAGGTTCGTCGTGCCTGGTGCGGTGCCGCCCGTGGATACGGTCGTAGCCAGGCCCATGGGATGCCGGTTCGTGCGGGCGGGCCGGCTTCATTGAGGTAGATCTTATGTCCAGTATCTTGCGTTGCGGCGTTGCATTGTCGTGGCTGTTGTTATGTGCCAGCGCCTTGGCCGAGCCACAGAAGCTCACGGTCATCTCCTTTGGTGGCGCTACCAAGCAGGCCCAGGAGCAGGCCTATTTCCAGCCGTTCGACCAGACTGGGGCGGCCCGGGTGATTGCGGGCGAGTACAACGGCGAGTTATCGAAGATCAAGGCCATGGTCGAGGTCGGCAAGACCAGTTGGGATGTGGTCGAGGTGGAGAGCCCGGAGCTGCTGCGTGGCTGTGACGAGGGGCTGTTCGAGCCCCTGGACCTGGCTCGGTTCGGCGATCCGGCGCAGTTCGTGCCCGGCACCCTGACCGAGTGTGGCGTAGCGACTTATGTCTGGTCGATGGTCATGGCCTTTTCTCCGCAGAAGCTGGCCAGGGCGCCCGAGTCCTGGGCCGATTTCTGGAATCTCAAGGATTTTCCGGGCAAGCGTGGCTTGCGCAAGAGCGCCAAGTACACCCTGGAGATTGCCCTGCTGGCCGATGGCGTGCCGCCCGCGCAGCTGTACCAGGTGCTGGCTACCCCGGAGGGTGTGAGCCGGGCTTTTGCCAAGCTCGACCAGATCAAGCCGTATATCCAATGGTGGGAAGCCGGCGCCCAACCGCCCCAGTGGCTGGTCGCCGGGGACGTGGTAATGAGCGCCGCGTACAACGGGCGGATCGCCATGGCCCAGAAGGAGGGCATGCAGTTGAGCATCCTCTGGCCCCAGAGCCTGTACGACCCGGAGTACTGGGCGGTGGTCAAGGGCTCGCCGAACAAGGCCCTGGCCGAAGACTTCATCCTGTTCGCCAGCCAGCCCCAGGCGCAAAAGGTATTCTCGCAGAACATCCCCTACGGGCCGGTGCACCGCCAGGCGTTGCCATTGTTGGCGCCGACGGTGCAGCGGCAGTTGCCTACCTATGAAGCCAACTTGCAGGGCGCTCGGGCGGTGGATGCCGGGTTCTGGGTCGATCACGGCGAGGACCTGGAGCAGCGCTTCAATGCCTGGGCGGCCCGTTGACTGAAGCTCAGGGCAGGGGGTAGCTGCCGGGCACCAGCAGTTGCCGGTCGACTTGCTCGATCCGGGTGTGGCCACAAAGCGCCAGGGTCAGGTCCATTTCCCTGGCGATGACCTGCAAGGCCTGGCTGACCCCGGCCTGGCCCAGGGCGCCGAGGCCATACAGGTGAGCCCGGCCGATCATCGCGCCCTGGGCGCCCAGGGCCAGGGCCTTGATCACGTCCTGGCCGCTGCGGATGCCGCTGTCGATCCAGACCTCGGCCTGGCCGCCAACGGCGTCGACAATGGCTGGCAGCATGCTGATGCTCGACGGTGCGCCATCGAGTTGGCGCCCGCCGTGGTTGCTGACGATCAGCGCATCGGCGCCGCTGGCCACTGCCAGGCGGGCGTCCTCCACGTCGAGGATGCCCTTGAGAATCAGGGTGCCGCCCCAGCGCTGCTTGATCCATTGGATGTCGTCCCAGCTCAGGCAAGGATCGAACTGCTGGTAGGTCCACTCCGCCAGTTGGCGCATGTCATGCACGCCCGTGACGTGGCCCATGATGTTGCCGAAATGCCGACGCCGGGTGCCCAGCATGCCGGCGACCCAGCGAGGCTTGCCCAGTAGGTTCAGCAAGTTGGCCAATGTCGGCCGGGGCGGGGTGCTGAGGCCGTTCTTCAGGTCCTTGTGCCGTTGCCCGCTCAGCTGCAGGTCGAGGGTTAGCACCAGGGCGTCGCAACCGGCGGCCTTGGCTCGGTCGATCAGGCGGCCGACGAAGTCGCGGTCGCGCATTACGTACAACTGGAACCAGAACGGTGCGGCCGTAGCCTCGGCCACGTCCTCTAGGGAGCAGATGCTGACTGTGGACAGGGTGTAGCGGATGCCGGCTGCCGCTGCGGCCCGGGCCGCGAGAATCTCGCCATCGGCGTGGACCATGCCTGCCAGGCCAGTGGGGGCGATGGCCAGGGGCATGGCCATGTCGATGCCCAGCCTGTGTACCTGCAACGAGCGATTGTCGATGTTGCGCGCCACCCGTTGGCGCAGCTTGATGCCTGCGAAGTCGGCCTGGTTGGCGTGGTAGGTGCTCTCGCTCCAGGAGCCGCCGTCGACATAGTCGTAGAACATCCGTGGAACACGGCGTTGGGCCAGTCGGCGCAAGTCTTCGATGCAGGTGATGATGGGCATGGGCCACTCCTGTGTGATGGATCGCAGCAGACTAGTGCGCCGGGCCAGGAGCGTTGCGGAAAACTATTCCCGGCGCGCGGGCGTTTTTTTCCCGGAGCCAGTAAGGGCTGTTTCAGCCCTGGACGTGGGCGCTGCCTTGGGCCACGGCGTCGCGGCAGATGCGCTGCAGCCAATGGGCCAGGTCCTGGGCGGCGGGCGAGGGCGCGGGCATGTCCAGGATGTAGTGGTAGGACGGCGGGCTGCTGACCTGGCCGAGGATCACCAGGCGGCCCTGGGCCAGCCAACTGCGGGCCAGGGACGGTCGGGCCAGTACCACGCCCTGGGCGTTGGCGGCGGCCTCCAGCAGCATGCCCAGGTCCAGCAGGGTCGGCCCTTGGTCGGGCTCCGGCAAATCCAGGCCGGCGGCCTGCAGCCAGGGGCGCCAGGGTTCCAGGGGCGAGCGCAGCAGAGGCAGCCGGGCAAAGTCCGCCGGTAGTTGCAGAGGGCGGAAGCGGGCGAGCAGGGCAGGGGCGGCCATCGGCAGCAGTTGCTCGTCCAGCAGGCGCCGGGTCGCTGGCGCATCGAGGCTATCGCCACGGACTTCGAGGTCGCACTGGCCATTGGTGGCGTTGGACAAGGGCGCCGAGCTGGATCTGCAGGTCGATATGGGGATGGGCCCGGCTGTGTTCGTTGAGGCGCGGGATCAGCACCTGGCGGGCGAAGGTTGGCGGGCTGCACAGGATCAGCCGCTGCTTGCGCTGCACGGTGCGCCGGTGCTGGGGGATGCCCAGCAAATGTTGCAGTACCGGTGCCACCTGTTCCAGGTACAACTGGCCATCGGCAGTAAGCCGCAAGCTACCGCCCTGACGCTCGAACAGGCCCAATCCCAGCAGTTGCTCAAGCCCGGCAATGCGCTTGCGCAGCGCGCTGCCCGTCAACGCCAGGCTCTCGGCCGCCTGCTCGAAGCTCTTCAGCCGGGCGGCACTTTCGAAGGCCAGCAACGCATCCAGGGAGGGCAGGCGGTAGTCGTTGGGAGCCTTCATGGGAATTCCTTCAGGGTAGCCAGCAGCAGATCTTACGGGGTGGTGCGATGCAGGGCGAGCAATGCCCGGCGATGTATGGGATCATCCGCCCCTGGCCACGGTGCAGGGAGCGGATGCTTCCAGCCCGAAAAGCCTTAGAAACCCCTCGCTAGAAAAAATATCGAATAAGAGTTGCCAGGACTGGAAAACACGTCCATAATTGCGACCATTCCTCAGCGAGGAAACGGAAAAACTCTTTATAAATCAATAGGTTAGATAAAGAGTTGAGCGATTGAAAAGATCCTCAAGCCGTTCCAGTTTGTACGTGTTCAGTGTTGTTTTTCAGGCATTGGACATTTGGGGCCGAGTAGCAAAATGGTTATGCAGCGGATTGCAAATCCGCCTACGCCGGTTCGATTCCGACCTCGGCCTCCACCCTTGAAAACCC
>MCNE01000020.1_pt1 | contig 93522 bp, 89 predicted proteins | sample 778201 | NCBI WGS metagenome assembly MCNE01 (sample SAMN04296813, study PRJNA304217) | bioreactor metagenome | isolation source: sewage enriched with benzalkonium chloride | place: Turkey: Istanbul urban wastewater treatment plant | reverse complement strand
GTTGTTGTTGTTGTTGTTGTTGTTGTTGTTGTTGTTGTTGGGCGGATCTTGCCGTGGGCCAGAACCGCGGTAAATTGCAAAACCGGATGCAGAATTTGCAGAATCGGCCAACACGCTATTCGGCTCTGGCGGCCTGTGGGAAAGAGCGGAAACTGATGTCCCTGCGCTGTGCGCTGGTAGGGGCCAGGCCGATAGGAGGAGGGCGCGATCGACTAACGCCAGGATGGCCTGCGAGGGGTGATGCGTATGAAGGAACTGCTTGAGGTAACTCATGAGTGCCGTCCGGATACCGGTGAGCCGGCGACGACCCGTACCCTGTACCTGATCACGCTGCTCAAGGTCCTGGCCAATGTGGGCAGGCGGCTGGATTCGTTGTTACGTGAGCACGGCCTCTACCGATCCCAGGCTGCGACACCCTATGAGCGCATAGCACTGGGGCGCTATGTGTCGTTGCTCGAGCAGGCGGCGCAAAGGTTCGACCGGCCTTTTCTCGGCCTGGACATGGGAACGCAGTTCGGGCTCGAGGAGCTGGGGCCTTTTCATGCTTTGTTCAGGGCCTGCGCCAACCTGCACGATGCCCTGGACTACGTCATTAAGTTCCAGACGCGCTGGCAGACCCACTCGTTGCTGGAGCTGGCTTGCGGCCCGCAAACGAGCGTCCTGAGCTATCGGATCCAGGACCCGGGTATCTGGCCGCGCCGCCAGGATGCGGAATTCACCCTGTCCGGGATCGCAGGCTTGATCAAGCAGTTGCTGACGACGCAATGGGCGCCGGTGCAGGTGCATTTCGAGCACTCGATAGCCGGCAAGAAGCAGCACCTGGAGCGTTTTTTCAAGGCGCCGGTACGCGGCCACCAGGGCGCCAACCAATTGGTGTTGCTCAACAGCGATCTCGAACGCCCGTTCTCCCGTACCGCAGGCGGGCACGATATCGGGCTCAAACGCGTCCTGGAACGCCACCTGCTGGACTTGCTGGGCCCGGAAAACACCACGACCAGGGGGTTGGCCATGCAAGCCCGCGAACTGATCGCCCGCCGGCTGGGATGTGCCTCGGTGGATTGCGATTCGATTGCCGCCGCGCTGGACCTTTCCTCACGGTCCTTGCGCAGGCGCCTGGTCGAAGAGGGGAGCTCCTTTCGCAGCCTGTTAAAGGAGGTGCGTCAGGCTAAGGCGCAAAACCTGCTCCAGGCTTGCGACATGCCGCTTTCGGCAGTGGCCCAGGACCTGGGCTATTCCGACCAGGCGACATTCTCCCGGGCGTTCAAGGCGTGGACCCGGGTCTCGCCGCGACGCTATTCCAGGCACCGCTATCAGCCCGGGGCGAGCGATGTCGATGACTCGGCGCTCTAGCGGACCCCGTAGCGTTGACGGCGGCCTTGGGGCGGGCGCCTGCGTCCAGGAAGAAACCCCGGAAGCCTGGCGCCGTTGCGGCCTTTTCAAGGGCCAGAGTCAATTGCGCCACGAAGAGGACGGAGGTCCGCCACTGGATCACGGGCAATAAAAAACGCCGCGTATCGTGGAATACGCGGCGTTCTTTCTACAACGCTAGAGCCTTAGGCTTGTATCACCGGGATCTTGGCGTTGGCGGCCGCTTCGCGGAACTCGGCGATCTGGTCGAAGCTCAGGTAGCGGTATACGTCCGCTGCCATGCTGTCGATCTTGCCGGCGTATTCCATGTACTCCTCGACGGTCGGCAGGCGACCCAGGATCGAAGCCACCGACGCCAGCTCGGCCGAAGCCAGGTAGACGTTGGCGCCATCGCCCAGACGGTTCGGGAAGTTACGGGTCGAAGTCGACACTACGGTCGAGTTCGGCTCTACACGTGCCTGGTTACCCATGCACAGCGAGCAGCCCGGCATTTCCATGCGCGCGCCAGCCTTGCCGTAGATGCCGTAGTAGCCTTCCTCGGTCAGCTGGTGGGCGTCCATCTTGGTTGGCGGCGACAGCCACAGGCGGGTTGGCAGTTGGCCCTTGACCTGGTCCAGCAGCTTGCCGGCTGCACGGAAGTGGCCAATGTTGGTCATGCACGAACCGATGAACACTTCGTCGATCTTCTGGCCAGCGACGCTGGACAGCAGGCGAGCGTCGTCCGGGTCGTTCGGCGCGCAGAGCACAGGCTCCTTGACGTCGGCCAGGTCGATCTCGATGACTTCGGCGTACTCGGCGTCCTTGTCGGCGCTCATCAGCTGCGGGTTGGCCAGCCAGGCTTCCATCGCTTGAGCACGACGTTCCATGGTGCGGGCATCGCCGTAGCCTTCGCCGATCATCCAGCGCAGCAGGGTGATGTTCGACTGCAGGTACTCGGCGATCGCCTTCTCTGGCAGCTTGATGGTGCAACCGGCAGCGGAACGTTCGGCGGAGGCGTCGGACAGTTCGAACGCTTGTTCGACGGTCAGTTCGTCCAGGCCTTCGATTTCCAGGATGCGGCCGGAGAAGGCGTTTTTCTTGCCTTTCTTCTCGACGGTCAGCAGGCCTTTCTGGATGGCGTAGTAAGGGATGGCATGAACCAGGTCACGCAGGGTGATACCAGGTTGCAGTTTGCCCTTGAAGCGCACCAGGATCGATTCCGGCATGTCCAGCGGCATGACGCCGGTGGCAGCGGCGAACGCGACCAGGCCAGAACCGGCCGGGAACGAGATGCCCATCGGGAAGCGGGTGTGGGAGTCGCCACCGGTGCCGACGGTGTCAGGCAGCAGCATGCGGTTCAGCCAGCTGTGGATGATGCCGTCGCCCGGACGCAGGGAAACGCCGCCGCGGGTCATGATGAAGTCGGGCAGGGTGTGGTGGGTGGTCACGTCGATCGGCTTTGGATAAGCCGCGGTGTGGCAGAAGGACTGCATCACCAGATCAGCGGAGAAGCCCAGGCACGCCAGGTCCTTGAGTTCGTCACGGGTCATCGGGCCAGTGGTGTCCTGGGAGCCGACGGTGGTCATCTTCGGTTCGCAGTAGGTGCCAGGGCGCACGCCTTTGCCTTCCGGCAGGCCGCAGGCCTTGCCAACCATTTTCTGTGCCAGGGTGTAGCCCTTGCCGGTATCGACAGGAGCTTCTGGCAGCTTGAACAGGTTGGTTGGGCCCAGGCCCAGTTCGGTACGGGCTTTCTCGGTCAGGCCACGGCCGACGATCAGTGGGATACGGCCGCCAGCACGAACTTCGTCCAGCAGGACCGGAGTCTTCAGTTCGAAAGTGGTGATGACGTCGTCGGTGCCGTGCTTGCAGACTTTACCAGCGTGCGGGTAGACGTCGATCACGTCGCCCATGTTCAGGTTCGAAACGTCGAACTCGATAGGCAGTGCGCCAGCATCTTCCATGGTGTTGTAGAAGATCGGGGCGATCTTGCTGCCGAAGCAGAAGCCGCCGGCGCGCTTGTTCGGCACGTACGGAATGTCGTCGCCGAAGAACCACAGTACCGAGTTGGTTGCCGATTTACGCGAAGAACCGGTACCGACCACGTCACCGACGTAGGCAACCGGGAAACCCTTGGCCTTGACTTCTTCGATCTGCTTGAGCGGGCCGATGGCGCCTTGTTGCTCAGGCACGATGCCGTCGCGGGCCATTTTCAGCATGGCCAGGGCGTGCAGCGGGATATCAGGGCGCGACCAGGCATCCGGGGCAGGGGACAGGTCGTCGGTGTTGGTTTCGCCTGGGACCTTGAACACGGTCAGGCTGTACTTGTCGGCGATGGCTGGCTTGTTGGTGAACCACTCGCCGGCAGCCCAGGATTCCAGCACGGCCTTGGCGTGGACATTGCCAGCCTTGGCTTTTTCGGCCACGTCGTGGAAGGCATCGAACATCAGCAGGGTGTGCTTGAGTTGTTCGGCGGCGACGGCGGCCAGTTCGGCGCTGTCCAGCAGCTCCACCAGGGTGGCGATGTTGTAGCCGCCTTGCATGGTGCCCAGCAGTTCGACGGCACGTTTCTTGTCGATCAGAGGGGAAGTGACTTCGCCTTTGGCGACGGCGGAGAGGAAACCGGCCTTGACGTAGGCAGCTTCGTCAACGCCTGGTGGAATGCGGTTGGTGATCAGGTCAACGAGGAAGGTTTCTTCGCCAGCCGGGGGATTCTTCAGCAGCTCGACCAGGCCTGCAGTTTGTTCGGCGTTTAGCGGCTGGGGAACGATACCCAGTGCTGCGCGCTCTTCGATATGTTTGCGGTAGGCTTCAAGCACAGTTATTACCCTCATCAGTGGTCCCAAATGGGTGTCCGGGACGCTCATCCCGAAATTGCCGTACTCATGCGCTGCGTGGCGTTGTGGGCCACTTAGCCAGAATTACCGACAATTCCTTACAGAAGCTGCTTTCAAAGTTTTACGCCTGCAGAACGGGAGCTGATGAGGGTTGGCGCTGGATTTTTCCCCGCTGGAAAAACCCCTCGCCAACACCGCTCTGAAGGAACGACTGTGCTCGTGACGCTTTGAAAACAGCTTCAAACGGACATTGGCGCCTAAAAAGGCTGGCTGATTCTACGGCAAAAAAAAACTAAACGTAAGTTGGCGGATTAAAGTTTGAGGGGTGATCAATGTTAGACAAAGGGCTAACATTGCGCCCTGTTTTGCTTTTGCGTGTGCTGTCTATCTATGCCCAATCAGACCATCAAGACTCCCTGCGTCGGCCTTTGCTCCACCGTTTATGGCGACCTGGTGTGCCGTGGCTGCAAGCGTTTCCATCATGAAGTGGTCAACTGGAATGGCTACAACGAGGATGAGAAGCGGGCGGTGTGGCTGCGCCTGGAGCAACTCCTGGTGCAGGTGATGGCGGCCAAGCTGGAGGTCTTCGACCCGGCGCGGCTGCGTGGGCAGCTCGAGCAACGCAAGATCCGTTTCGTTCCCCATCAATCCGAATACTGCTGGGCCTACCAGCTGATTGCCCGCGGCGCCCGGGTGATCAACCAGCTCGATGCCTATGGGATGGCGCTGTTGCCGGAGTTTCGCGATTGGGGCCTGCCGGAACTGCGCGATGCGATCGACCGGGAGTTCTTCCTCCTGTCGGAAGCCCATTACCAGCGCTACATCGCTCCGGGCTTCCTCAAGGACGCGCTGGGTTCCTGAGCCCCGGGCCTTGAGGGAGCGAACTCCCTCGCCCGGTCATTCAGGCCCTGGCAGCCAGCTCTTCCAGGTGATCCATGATGTCCGCCGGCTTGAGCACCAGCACGTCGCTGTCCAGGGAGTCGAGCACCACCTCGGCGGTATTGCCGATCAGTGCCCCTGACAGGCCGGTACGGGCCACGGTGCCGATGATGGTCAGTACGGCCTCGAGCTTGTTGGCCATGTGCGGGATCAGTACGTCGGCCGGGCCTTCCTCGATATGCAGGTGGTTATCGTCGATGTCGAACTCGCTCTGGAATGCCTTGCACGCCTCGCGGTAGCGCTTCTCGATGGTCTCCTTGAGCTGGAATACCGGATCGGCCGCCGACAGCATCGGCGACGGATGGGCGCTGATCACGTGCAACTGGGCCTTGGCCAGGCTGGCGATATCGAAGCCATGGTCGACGATGCTCGAATGCAGGATGCGATGCTCGCCGTCCAGGTTGCCCACATCGATCGCCGCCATGACCACGCCACCGGACCAGGGGGTAGCACTCTTGACCAGCAATACCGGGGTTGGGCAGTAGCGCAGCAACTTCCAGTCGGCGGGTGTCAGCAAGGCCTTTTTCAACGGGCTGTCCGGCAGGTGCTGCTTGATCACCAGGCCACAGCCTTCGGCCTGCTGCACGTCGATGATGGTTTCATGCAGGCTCTCGTTCCAGGCCTGCTCGGTGGTGACGCTGTAGCCTTCGCCGGTCAGGCTGCTCTTGAGCACGCTGAGCAAGGCCGAATGCTCATGTTTCTTGTCGCAGACCAGCAAGTGCAGGTGCGCCTGGGTGACCCCGGCAATCAGCTTGGCGCGCTTGAGGGCCAGGCTTTCTCCAGGCGTGGGGTCGATGACCACCAGGATACTGCGGATGCTTTGCATGCTCGGGATCTCCAGGAAGGGATGAACGACTACTGTGAATAACTATAGTTGCTGGCACCTTGGAGGGATGTTGATGCATATCAAGCGCCGTCGCTGGTGGTCTGTGGCGTGGCCGGTATAATCGCGCCTTTGGCTGCAAAGCCCTCCTGTCCCGTGAGCCCCATGTTACCGATCACCCCTAGCGCCGCCCGTCACCTGCGGGCCGCAGCGGATTGCCTGGATACCCGCCGATGAACTTCCCGCCGATTGCCGAATTCCTCGGCTGCCAGACTCCCGATGCCTGGGTCCAGGCCGCCCTGGCCGATCAGGAAACCCTGCTGATCGACCACAAGAACTGCGAGTTCAAGGCCGCCAGCACGGCCTTGAGCCTGATTGCCAAGTACCACTCCCATATCGACCTGATCAACATGATGTCGCGCCTGGCGCGTGAAGAACTGGTGCACCACGAGCAGGTCCTGCGCCTGATGAAGAAGCGCAAGGTCGAACTGCGCCAGCTCTCCGCCGGTCGCTATGCCTCGGGCCTGCGCAAGGTGGTGCGCAACCACGAGCCGGTAAAGCTGGTGGACACCCTGGTGGTGGGGGCTTTCATCGAGGCGCGCAGTTGCGAGCGTTTCGAGGCCCTGGTGCCGCACCTGGACGAGGAGCTGGGCAAGTTCTACTTCGGCTTGCTCAAGAGCGAAGCCCGGCACTACCAGGGCTACCTGAAGCTGGCGTATCAGTACGGTGACGCCAAGGACATCGCCCAGGTGATCGACAAGGTGCGAGTCGCCGAGCAGGAACTGATCCAGTCGCCGGACCAGGAGTTCCGTTTCCACAGCGGTGTGCCGGCCTGGTGAGCAATGGCCCCCGGTTTACTGGGGGCAAATTGTAAAAAACTCTTAAAAAGATGAAATCTTGCATGCAACCCTGCAGCTTTTGGATTTTGTGCTGCGCGTTAGCCTTTCTTTAATCCCCTGCCGCTTATACTGCGCGCACTTAAAAATCGTGCGTTCGCAGACTGGTATCTATGGAAAACCTGGGTCTTGGCAAAGTATTGCTGGTGGAAGATGACGAGAAGCTCGCCGGGCTGATCGCCAACTTCCTGTCCCAGCATGGCTTTGAAGTATTGACGGTCCATCGGGGCGATGTAGCCCTGTCGGCTTTTCTCGAATTCAAACCGAAACTGGTGGTACTCGACCTCATGTTGCCGGGCCAGAGCGGCCTGCATGTGTGTCGGGAAATCCGTGCGGTATCGGACACCCCGATCGTGATCCTCACCGCCAAGGAGGATGATCTCGATCACATCCTCGGCCTGGAGTCCGGCGCCGACGACTACGTGATCAAGCCGATCAAGCCGCCGGTGCTGCTGGCCCGCCTGCGGGCCTTGCAGCGACGCCAGGTGCCTGAGCCGGCTGCCCAGCGCGGGGCCCTGGAGTTCGGCGTACTGAACATCGATCGCAGCAGCCGCGAGGTTCGCCTGAGCGGCGAGCCGATCGATCTGACCACCATGGAGTTCGAGCTGCTGTGGCTGCTGGCCAGCGCCGCGGGCAAGACCCTGTCCCGGGACGACATCCTCAACCGCATGCGCGGCATCGAGTTCGACGGTCTCAATCGCAGCGTGGACGTCTACATCAGCAAGCTGCGCCACAAGCTCAAGGACAATCCTCGCGAGCCGGCCTGCATCAAGACCGTGTGGGGCAAGGGCTACCTGTTCAATCCGTTCGCCTGGGAGATCTGAATGCTGCGGCTGTTTCTGGGGCTCTACCTGTTCCTGGTCCTGGGTTTCGCCGGGTCGATGGCTGCAGTGCAACACATCTTCCTCAACTACCTGGCGGCCGACCTGATCGAGTCCTACAACCGCGAGGCGGTCCGGGGGCAGGCCTACAGCCTGGGTGAACAGCTAAGACCGCTGGACGAATCCGGACGCCAGAGCCAGCTGGAGGCGCTCAAGCCTCACTATGGGCTGTTGCTGGCGCTGGTGAAGGCCGATCAATTGAACCTGACGCCTCGCGAGCAGGCCCTGCTGGACTCCAGTCAATTGGTGGTGCGCGGCGATGAGTACGACGAGTTCATCTCCAGTATCGACGGCGGTCCGCAGCTATTGAGCATCAAGCTGCCGGAAGAGCAGCCAATGACCCTGCACTACAACATTGCAGGCTATGCCTTGCTCGGTGCGCTGCTGGGTATCGTCCTGTACTTCTGGGTGCGGCCGCACTGGCGTGACCTGGAGCGCCTGCGCCTGGCCGCCGAGCGTTTCGGCAACAACGACCTGGGAACCCGCCTGCATCTGTCGCGCAGTTCCAACATCCGTGACCTGGCCCAGCACTTCAACCGCATGGCCGCACGCATCGAAGGCCTGATCGCCAACCAGCGCGAGCTGACCAATGCCGTGTCCCACGAGTTGCGCACGCCCATTGCCCGGTTGTCCTTCGAACTGGACCAGCTCAAGCAGAACCCGGACCCGCAGGAAAGCCAGGAGCTGATCTGCGACATGTACGCCGACCTGGGCGAGCTGGAGGAAATGGTGTCCGAACTCTTGAGCTACGCCAGCCTGGAGCACGGCGCGGCGACGATCAATCGCGAACAGATCCAGGCCCAGAGCTGGCTGGACAGCGTGATCGGCAGCGTTGCGCTGGAGGCCGAGGCGGCAGGCGTGCAGTTGCTGATTCGCTCCTGCCAGGTGGAGTACATCAGCATCGAGCCGCGCTTCATGGCCCGGGCCGTGATCAATCTGTTGCGCAATGCCATTCGCTACGCCGAGCGGCGTGTGGAGGTGTCCCTGGTGCGTCTGGAAAACGGCTACGAGGTGCGGGTCAACGATGACGGCCCGGGTGTGCCGGTAGAGGGGCGGGAAAAGATCTTCGAGCCATTCTCCAGGCTCGATGCCAGTCGTGATCGGCGTACCGGTGGTTTCGGCCTGGGCCTGGCCCTGGTGCGCAGGGTCTCGCAATGGCATGGCGGCAAGGTCGAAGTGATGGACTCGGAGTGGGGCGGTGCCTCGTTCCGCATGACCTGGGCCAGCACGGATTGACGCTGCGCCAGGGCCGAGCACAAAAATGACCAAGCCCCTCGCGGGGCCTGGTCTTCGACACCCTACGGCCCGTGATCACGGGCCGTATTTTTTGCGGCCTTAGAAGCTGTACTCGATCTGGGTAGAGAGGACCGTCTGCAGGCGCCGATCGACGAGCGGGCTGTCGGCGGCCTTCTTGCCCAGGTAGTCCATCGACAACTGGGTGGACAGCTTGGTCTGCTCGTTGAGCGGCAGGCTCCAGGTCAGGTCCGCACCGCTGCTGACCAGGCCGCCCTTGGCGTTATAGGCACCGAAGCGGCTGTTGGCCGCCTGGGTGCTGCTGACGCCGTACCAGGTCTGCATGTAGTCGGCGTTGCCGAACAGGGTGTTGACGCTGGCGTCCAGGCTGCCGTAGCTGCCTTCGTACAGGTTGGTGCCGACGCTCAGTTCCAGCTGGCTGTAGGCCCGGCCAGTATCGCGGTTGCTGTTCTTCTTCACGGCATGGGTCACGGTGGCGCCCAGCTCGAATGGGCCCAGGTCATAGCCCAGGTGAGCGCCGTACTGGGCGCGGGTCTTGATGTCGCCCATGCCCTTCAGGCGCTTGGAGCCCTGGCCCATCCGGTTCTTGTCGTGGCGCGATTCGCTCGGGCCGACCCAGGTACTGAACGACAGGTCGCCCCATTTGTTGCCCCAGCCCAGGCCCTGCTCGGTATTGAGGAAGATGCCGTAGGGGCTGACGACCTCGGCACCGAGGATCGGCATCACGGCGCGCTGGTCGCTACCGCTGTAGCGTGGAACGCTGGCCACCCCGGCATTGACGCCGAATTTCCAGTCCTCGGCATGGACCACGGCAGAAGCCGTGGTCAGGCCCAGGGTGCCGAGCCACAGCGCGGTGGTGGTGCGTTTCAGGGTTTTCATATCGGTTTAGAACCTCAGGTGGTTGGAGTTATAGGTACGTTTGAACGAGTAGCCCAGGACATTGACCCCATTGATCTGGCGTCGCACGGTGTCGCCCAGGCCGGGTCCATGGCCGGCAATCACCGCATGGGCGTTGTCTACCGGGGCCAGGATGTAGTCAGTCAGGGTGCGTCCCTGCTGCAGGCTGCGAATCATCAGGAAACCGTCCTCCAGAGCGATGTCGACGCCGCTCATGGGGGTGTTGGCTTCGTCGTCGTTGAGCGCTGTGTAGGTGCCGACCGTGGCCAGCCAGTTATCGGGCAGGGGCACCGGGTCGATGCGCTCCCCCACGGCCAGCAACTGGCCATGGCTCTTGGCGGTGAACACCCGGTGTCCCTGGACGCTGACGACATCCAGTTGCACCCGACCCAGGTCGCCCAGGTCCTGGAGCCAGAAACCCAGGAGTTTCTTCTGTGCCCGTAGCCAGCCGTGTTCATCACGCAGCAGTTCGAAACGAATGCCGCCCACCTCGCCGAACAAGCGTTGGCCCTGGTCCCTGATGCGCAACACGCCGTAGGCGGTGGCGTAGAACCCGGCCAGTTGTTGGCGGTCCGCCGCCTCGGGTACCCGGCGCCGCGCCGCCAGTTGCCGGGCGGGCTGGTTGACCTGTGCGCCTTGTTCGCCAGGCTCCCCATGGGCCTGCAACAGCATCCGCAGGATCTGCGGTACCAAGGGTTGGGCCAGGGCTTCGCCGGTGCCGGAGTTACTCATGACGATGACTGCCAGTTGCTGCTCCGGCAGCACGCTGATCTGGGCATGGAAGTTGTTGCCGCTGCCGCTGTGTTGCCAGGTACGGATACCCGGGCGCACCCACTCGTCGCCACAGGGCGAGAGAAACCAGCCCAAGCCGACCTGACAGTCGAAATCCATGACGTTGCCGGTGTTCTGTACTCGCACCATTTCATTGACGGAGTCCGCCGACAGCAGCTGGCGATGCTGGTATCGACCCTGGGCGAAAAGCATCCGTACGAAACGGCTCAGGTCCCGTGGACTGGTCCACAAGCCACCGGCGGGAACGTCGCGCACTGGCGCATTGACACTGACCGCGCCGTCCTCATAGCCCCGGGTGCGATAGGGCAGGTGGCTACTGTCACCGAGGAAGCTCGACTGGCTCATGCCCAGGGGGCGCAGCAGCCTGGTCTGCAACTGCTGTTCGAAATCCACGCCGCTGCTACGTTCGATGGCCGCTCCCAGTAGGGCGTAACCGAGATTGGAGTAGGCCGTTCGCGTTCCGGGCAGGTTGTTCAGCCAGACCCCGCTGACCTTCTGTGGCAACTCACCGAGGATATGCGGCGTGCGCAGGTCCCGCAGGTATTCGGCGGGCATCCCGGCCTGGTGGCTGAGCAGGCGTCGCAGGGTCACTGCCTGGTCGGCGGCGTTCTGATCGTCATGAAAGCGCGAGCGAACGTAGAACTCCTTGAGTGTGGCCTGCAGGGGCGAGTCCAGTTGCAGACGGCCTTGCTCCACCAGTTGCATCACCGCCGTGGCGGTCAGCAGTTGCGACAGTGCCCCTGCGCGAAACGCCGTGTTTTCCGTGACCTGCAGGCCACGATTCTTGTCGGCAAGACCAAAGCCCCGGGCCCAGATCAGCTCCTGGCCTTCCACCAGGGCAATGGAGAACCCGGGGACCTGATGCTCGGCCATCTCCCGTGGAATGTGCTGTTTCAAATAGCGAATGATGCTGGCGTAGTCACCGGGTGCAATGGACGGCGGCGATGGCGGCTGACCATTGCAACCCAGGCTACCCAGCAGAATGCCCAGCACTGGCAGGCCGAGAAGTTTGGGGGACATGTAGCAAGCACCCGAGCGCAAATTGGATGGGTGAATGCTAGGGAAGGGCTGGTGGCCAGTCTTTGGCAGCTTTGTCAGGAAACTGTCAAAGAGTGTTAAACCGCTTCTTAACTCGAAGCGTGGTTGGCGCTGGGAAGTCCGGGCAGCAATGAAATTTTCACAAGGGCCAAGTTAAGCTGCGGCCTTCTTTGGGGAGTAACCTGCCACCGCTTGTCGCGGTGGAGCCCGTATCAACACTCTCGGCAACCTGCCGTGGTACGGGCACCGTTTCGGTTGGTGAGACCATCGACAGGCTTGCGCTGAAGTCGGGCGCGTGGGCATGTCGTGGACTCAAGCCCGACCGGAAGACTCAAGATGAATCCTGCCTCGATCATTTTCCTGGCCTTCGCCATGTCCACCGATGCCTTCGCTGCCGCGGTCGGCAAAGGTTCGGCCATGTTCAAGCCCCGCCTGCTCGAAGCCCTGCGCATTGGCCTGATATTCGGTGTCATCGAGGCCATCACCCCCGTGGTGGGCTGGTTTATTGGCCAGGCAGCGGCCCAATGGGCTGCCGCCTGGGACCACTGGATCGCCTTCGGCCTGCTGGTGCTGCTGGGCCTGCACATGATCTACAACGGCCTGCGCCTGGAGGCTGAGGCCGAGCCGGACAAGCCTCGCGAGCATGGCTTCTGGTTGTTGGCGGTCACCGGGTTCGCCACCAGCATCGATGCGCTGGCCGTGGGCGTCGGGCTGGCTTTCGTCAACGTCAATATCTGGATCGCCGCCAGCGCCATTGGCCTGGCCACCATGACCATGGTCACCCTGGGCGTCATGCTCGGCCGCGCCATCGGCACGGTCATGGGGCAGCGTGCCGAGGCATTGGGCGGCCTGGTACTGATCATCGTCGGTTGCGCCATTCTCTATGAACACTTGTCGGCCATGGCTTGACCCTTTAGTAGCTATAGGGTTTTTACTGGCGATCACCTCAATACGGAGTGATCGAGATGAGCTTTTTCAAACGTTTGCTGATGGGGCACCACGGTTCTGGGCATGGCGGTTCCCGCAGTGGCCATCATGGTTCCGGTTCGCCCCAGGTCGGGGCTGGCAATGCGTGTGGGCAATGTCGCGCGATGAATGCGCCGGGCGCACGCTTTTGCCAGCAATGCGCGGCATCGCTGGGTGCAGCAGGGTGTGGGCAATGTGGTGCGCCGATGCAGGCTGGCGCGCGGTTCTGCGGACAGTGTGGCCGCGCCTCGGGCTGAGGCGCGGCGCGGGGGCTACAGCTCCAGGCTGTGGATCACCTGGGTGGCGTCGTCAGGGTCGATGGCGCTGCGCATGCCCAGGAGCTTGGCCAGCCGGCGCATGCCATAGTTGGTGGCCGAATCGACCGAGTACATCTGCTGGAAGCCATTGTGGCGGGCCTCGTCGATCAGGTGCTGCATCAGCAGGCCACCCAGGCCCTTGCCCTGCCATTGATCGGCGATGGTCACGGCGAACTCGCAGCGCCAGGGCTGGTCGTCCACCTGGGCATAGCGACTGATGCCGACTTCGCGCAACTCGCCGTTGTCGTGGACCAGCGCCACGTAGGCCACCCGCTGTGGCGTGCCGACGTCCATCAACTGATCGAGCAATTGGTCGCCCACTTCCTTGACCTCGCCCAGGAAGCGCTGGTGCCGGGTGACGGGGGAGAGGTTTTCGATGAAGGCCTTCTCCCGCTGGCGATCCTGGGGCCGCAACGGGCGAATCAATACATGGCTGCCGTCGCTCAAGGCGTCGATCCAGTACTGGCCTTGCTGCGCCGGGAACGGCGGATGAGGGAGCATATCGAGAGCGCTGCTGGGCATGGTCAAGTCTCCTGGGAGGCAAGGAACGGGCTGCAACCACAGCCCTGATTGCCCTCAGGTTCACCTGTGTGGCGATTGGAGTGCTTGACCGGCATCAATATTCGCAACGGTGCATGGCAACGGCTGATCACCGGTCATGTTCCAGCCAGGACCGAGGCATTGGGCCCGTACCCAAGGTCCGGGCCGGGACCTCAGTTGCTGTAGCTGGCCAGGGCGACTTCGGCGTTCTGCGCCAGCGGCTTGCGGCCACGGGTGCGCCAGTGTTCGATCAGCGCCCGGCCGTGGGCCATCCCGGCCTGCAGGGCGGCATCGGTGCTCAGGTAGTCGTTGCCATAGGGCGGGCAGGCAAAATGCAGGGAAAAGCATGGGTGCTGGCCCTGACCGGTGAGGCGCCCGACATAGCTGTAGCTGGCGCCGGACTGGTGCGGGTCGAGGCTTGGCGAGCTGGGCTCGCGGATGATCATCACGTAGATGTCATGCTCGAATTGGGTGTCTTGGTACCAACTGCTAGAAGAATCCATGGTCCACCTCCTTGTCCGTCGCTGCCGTTGGGCGGCGGGTTGTGCTGTACGGGTTACTGGCCAGTGCCGAGGGTGTCTGTGGCGTCCAACAGCCCAGGGGGATGGGCGAACAGCTCCATGGACTGGCGTTTTTCCAGGGCCCGTGCGGCCCGTAGTACCAGGTCGTCGCGGCCGAAGCGGGCGACGATCTGCAAACCGATGGGCAGGCCCGCTGCGCTCAGGCCGCAGGGCATGCTCAGCGCCGGCTGGCGGCTGTAGTTGAATGGGAACGTGGTCGGCTGCCACATGCTGCTGGCTTGCTGCGGCCAGTCGGGCGGGCTCTGCAGTTCCACGGCGAATGGCTCGACCACCGCGGTCGGGGTCAGCAGCAGGTCGTAGTCGCAGAGGAAGTCATGCAACTGCTGCGCAACCTGATGCCGTTCCTGCACGGCATTGGCGTAGTCCAGGGCATTGAGCTGGCGGGCCCGCAATTGGGTCTGCTGGAGAAAGTCGCTCATCAGGTGCTGTTGCTCCCCGGGTATCTCCAGGTCCACCGCGCTGGCCGCTTCCACGGGCCAGGAACGCACGAAGCCGGGCGCTGGATTGCCGATGTCCGGCGAGGCCAGCACCAGCGTCGCGCCAGCCTCTTCCAGGCACCGCGCCGCGGCCAGGCAAGCGGCGGCGATCTGCGGGTCGACATAGGCGGCATAACCCAGGTCGGTGCTGAAGGCGATGCGCAAACCCTGGACGCCATCCTCGATCCGTTCCAGGAAGCCCAGGGGGGCATGGGGCCAGGCAAAGGGCTCGCCGGGCTCATAGGCGCTCATGTGCTCCAGCAACAAGGCGATGTCGCGCACATGGCGGGCGATCGGGCCCTCGGCGGACATGCCACCTGGATCGATGGCCGGGCTGGTCGAAACCAGGCCGTGGCTGGGCTTGAGGCCGATCACCCCGCAGAAACTCGCCGGGGTGCGGATCGAGCCGGCCGCGTCGTTGGCCGTGGCGGCCGGGGCAAAACCGGCCGCCACCCCAGCGGTACTGCCACCGCTGCTGCCCGCGGCATGCAGGGCGAGGTTCCACGGATTGCGGGTGACTCCGGTCAGGGGGCTGTCGGTCAGGGGCGTACAAGCCAGTTCCGGCAAGGTGGTCTTGGCGATGAAGATCGCCCCGGCTTCGCGCAGGCGCGCCACCAGGGCGCAGTCGCGCTCCAGGGGCGGGCGATGGGCCAGGGCCCTGGAACCGTTGCGGGTCTGCCAGCCCTGGATGTCATGGTTGTCCTTGACCAGCACCGCGATGCCGTCCAGGCGGCCCATGGGTTGCCCGGCGGCCCAGCGCTCGGCACTGGCCTGGGCGGCCAGCAACGCCGCCGCATCCTGGCGCGCGCACAGTGCGTTGAGCCGTGGCTCATGCTGCTCGATGCGGGCCAGCAGGTCGCGCAACAGGTCCACCGGGGTGAACTGCAAGGTGGCGAAACCGTGCAGCAAGGCCTCGATCGACAGCTGGTGCAGGGGCGGGTGGCTAGGCGTGACTGACGACATGGACAACTCTTCTTTCAAGGGCGCCGGCTGCGCTGGGCACGTCGGCGGCGAAAGCTTGCGGGCCGGTTGTGCACCAGCGCGCAAGGTGTTCGGGGTAAAGGGTTCAGCGTCCGCTGGTGACCTTGATCCAGGTCCGGGTCCGGGTGCGTTCGGCCTTGGCCGGCAGCGGCGCCAGGGGGAACAGGCGGGTCATGGTCTGGGCGTTGGGAAACAGGTCAGGGTTGTCCAGCAGCGATTGCTGGATGAACGCCTTGGAGTCCGTGACGCCGTTGGGGTAGCCGACGAAATTGCTGATGGAGGCGATGACTTGCGGTTCCATCAGGTAGTTGAGAAATGCGTGGGCCGTGTCCACATGCTTGGCGCCGGTAGGGATGGCCACGGTATCGATCCAGGCCAGGGTGCCTTCCTTGGGAATGCGCATCTCGATGTGCACGCCGTTCTTGGCTTCGTTGGCACGGTTGGCCGCCTGCAGGAAACCGCCGGAGTAGCCGACCGCCACGCAGATATTGCCGTTGGCGATATCACCCATCCACTTGGCGCTGTGGAAGTAGCGCACATAGGGGCGCAGCTTGAGCAACAGGGCCTCGGCCTTGCGATAGTCCTCGGGGTTCTGGCTGTTGGAGTCCAGGCCCAGGTAGTGCAGGGCCAGGGGCAGCATCTCGGCGGGCGAGTCGAGGAAGGTCACGCCGCATTGGCTGAGCTTCTTCAGGTTCTCTTCCTTGAACACCAGGTCCCAGCTGTTGACCGGCGCGTCGCTGCCCAGCAGTTCCTGGACCTTGTCGCGGTTGTAGCCGATCAGGTTGGTGCCCCACATGTAGGGGATCACGTAGCGGTTGCCGGGGTCGTTCTGCTCCAGCAACTTCATGACGGCCGGGTCGAGGTTCTTCCAGTTCGGCAGCTGGCTGCGGTCCAGGGGCTGGAAGGCACCGGCGTTGATCTGCTTGCTGACGAAACCGCTGGAGGGCACCACCACGTCGTAGCCACTGTTGCCGGTGAACAGCTTGGCTTCCAGCACTTCATTGCTTTCGAAGATGTCGTACTTGACCTTGATCCCGCTGCTGGCCTGGAAATCCTTGATGGTGTTGGGGGCGATGTATTCCGACCAGTTGAAGATGTTCACCGTCCGTTCAGGGGCGGCCATCGCGCTGGAAGAGCAGGTCAGGGCCAGGCTCAGGGCCAGGCTGGTGAGGGCGGTATGCAGCGATTTCATGCGACGACTCCATGTCTTGAAGAAAGCGAAACGTTCCGGACGTCATTTTTCGCCGGAAGCGTTGCTCAGAGAATGTTGGTAACGGTCAATAGGGGATATTTGACGTCATTCTTGCGAACGGTCCGAAAGTGGACCGAGCTGACCGGCCAGTTGCCGGAACCGTCCTGGAGCGACACCGCTCCAGCGCTGGAAGGCATGGCGGAAACTCGCGGTCTCCTTGAACCCCAGGGCTTCGGCGATGCGATACACCGGCAGGCTGTGCTGTTCCAGCAACTGGCGGGCCCGGGTATAGCGCAGCTCGTCCAGCAATTGCTGGTAGCTGGTGTCCTGCGCCCGCAGGCGCCGGCGCAGGGTGCTGGGGGAGCAGTGCACCTGGCGCGCCAGGCTGTCGAAGTCCGGCACGGCGTGCAGCTGTTCGTTGAGGATGCGCCGCACCTGGTCGATCCAGGTCGGACGGGCGCTGAGCTCCTCGTTCAGGCGGATGCAGCGTTGCAGCATGTCGTTCTGGGTCACCAGGTCCGCCAGGGGCAGGCGCCGGTCCAGCCACTCCGGGTCGAAACCGATGGCGTTGCGCCCGGCATTGAACTGCACCGGGCAATTGAAGGCTTGCTCGTAGCTGTCCAGGTAGGGCTGCGGCCCGTGCTTGAGGTGCACCTCGCGCAGTGGCAGCGAACAGCCCAGCAGGTCCTGGCAGGTGACCCGGTAGGACGACATGCAGAAATCGGTGTTGAACACTTCCAGCTCGCTCTCGCTGTACTGGTCGGCGGTGAGCCAGGCCAGGCCATCGCGCAGTTCCAGGTCGAGGTGGAAGAAGGTGCCCAGCAACAGCGGGTAGCGCAGCGCCAGGGACCAGCCCTCGCGCAGGGTGGCGCTGGTCAGCAGGGTCAGGCCGAACATGCCGTAGGCGCAGATGTGCAGGTTGCGTCCAAGCACCAGTCCCAGGTCCTGGCGAAAGGCCACGGCATTGCTGAATACGCGCATTTCCTGGCTGATATTGATCAGGCTGTTGGGCAGTTCCAGGTCCGCCAGCTGGATGCCGCTACCTTCGAGCAACACCTGGGTCGGGACGTCGCTGTCGCGAAAGGCGTCCAGTACTGCTTGGGTGGTGTGCAGGGTGGTCAGGCGAAGGGCAGCCATCGGCAATCTCGAAGCAGGAATCGGAAAGGCGTGACTTTAGGGGTTACGCGCCGGCGGTTCAATCGACGGTGCGACGTTCCACGACAGATACCGGCAAGTTCTCCTCCGGATCGCTGCCAGAGCCTGGCAGGTGCCTGCCGGTTCAGCGATTCACGGAGTGGCGCCAGGCCTTATAGAGCCTGGGCAGGCAGCGGGCGCAAGGCCGGTAGCCGGCGGCGAGCGCCGTGGCCTCGTCGAGGAAGAACACCCGGTGGCGTACGTAGCCGCCACGGGCGATGGCGGCCAGGGCACAGGGGCAGTCCAGGCGGCCATAGATGCGGCTGCGCCGATGACCGCCCAGGGTCCCGGGGCAGGGGCTGGACCAGGGCTGGCCGTGGCGGTCCAGCAGGGTCCAGTGCCGCACTGCCGGGTCGCTCATGACACCGGTACCCGCCACAGGTACCAGGCGGCGGTGGTGCGCCAGGGACTCCAGGCCTGGCCCAGTTCACGCATCTGGCGCGGGCTGGGCTGGTGTTCCAGGCCCTTGAGGCGCCGGTAACCCTCGCGCACGCCGAAGTCGTCCACCGGCAGCACATCTGCGCGCTCCAGGCTGTAGATCAACAGCATTTCCACGGTCCAGCGCCCGATCCCGGGCAATTGCGTCAGCCGTTCGATCAGGTGTTGGTCGTCCAGCTCCCGTGCGGCGTCCGCCGACGGCACCAGGCCGTCCAGGGTGGCCTGGGCGATGCCGTGCAGGGTGGCCGCCTTGCGCGCGGAAAAACCGCAGCCACGCAGCTGTTCAGTGCTGCTTGCGCAGAGCTGCCTGGGGCTGGGAAAGTCCTGGCCGGGAAACAGCGCCCGCAGCCGGGCGAGGATCGCGTCGCCGGCCTTGGCATGCAATTGCTGGTAGGCCACCGCGCGCACCAGCGCCTGGTAGGGCTCGCGTTCCGGCCGGGGCTGGTGCAGGCAGGGGCCGATGGCGGCGATATGCCGGGCCCAGTCGGCATCCAGGGCGGCGAGGAAGGTGCTGGCGAAATCGGGGCTGGCGGGCATCGGTGATCCGGGGCAAGGGTCGGGATGCCTGGCAGGTTAGCCGCTGGCGGCGGTCCTGGCACCCGGTCCCTTGCGCTGGAATTCGTGGTTCAAGGCTGGTCCGGGGGCAAGTACAGGCGCTCCAGCACATAGTGCAGGGACGCGGCCAAGGTCTGGCCATGGCCGAGCGTCTCGAAGGTATGGAAGTCCAGGGCCAGGCCGGGAACCGGCGCCAGTTGCTCGCGTAACTGCCGGGCCCGCAGGTCGGCCCCCGGGGCTGGGTACGAAGCCGGGGCCTGGCGTGGGTCCCCCGGCTCGGCATCACCGCGCATCAGCAGCAGCTGTGCCCGATGCCCCTGCATGCGCTCAGCCAGCCCCCGGGCCTGGTCGAGGATCAGCCCATCGCCCCACCACAATGAGGGGCTGGCGGCGGCGTAGTGACGAAACTCCCCGGGACGCTGGAACAATGCCTGCAGCACCAACAGGCCACCATAGGAGTGCCCCCACAAGGTCTGCTGCGCAGGGTCGATCGCTACCCGGGCGGCCACCGCTGGGCGCAGGCGCTCGCGCAACAGTTGCAGGAACGCTTCGCCGCCACCGCTGGGTTGGCCGGTCAAGGGGTCCTGCTGCTCCTGGCGGCCGGGTTGGTACGGGGTGTAGTCGTAGGTCCTGGCCGTGCGCTCGATGCGTAGCGGGGTCTGGTAACCCACTGCCACCAGCAGTGGGGGTGGGTCCAGTTGCTTGAGCTGCTGCGCATCGAGGGCGCCGATGGCGGCGTTGCCATCGAGCATCCACAGCACCGGGTAGCCGTGCTCGGGGGCGGCCTTGAGCGGCTGGCCGATCCATACCTGGTAGTGCCGCTGGCCGTCGGTGGAATCCAGTTGCAGGCTGCTGAAGCGATAGGGCAGGTCCTGGCGTTGCAGCAGGCTGCTGTCCATCCGCTGCTCGGGAGCCGGTTGGGCCATCGCCAGGCAACTGGCGGCGGCCAGCGCCCAGCCCAGGGCCAGGCGCAAGGTCGTGGTTCTCATCAGGCTTTCTCGTTATGGGCTTAGAACGACGCGCTCAGGCTGGTGTACAGGGTGCGTCCCGGTTCGTTGTAGGTGGCGGCGCCGGCCCCGGCGATATCCACCACGCCCTGGGCATTGCCTTCGCGATACAGGCGCTTGTCGAACAGGTTGTCGACCCCGGCGGTCAGGCTCAGGTTGCGGGTCAGGGCGTAAGTGCCGCTGATGCCGGCGATGGCGTAGGGGGCCAGTTGCTGGGTGGCGCTGCCGGTGACCCGGTCGCCGTGGTAGTCGAATTTCTTTGGCGTCTGCTTGCCGTACCAGGCCACGTTCATCTGCAGCGACAGGTCCTGGGTGGCTTGCCAATCGAGCATCGAGTTGAGGGTGAAGCGCGGGGTCACCGAGAGGTAGTCGCCGGTCTCCTTGTTCTTCGATTGCAGCATGTAGGTGAAGTTGTTGTTCCAGGTCAGCTGACTGGCCAGGGGCACGGTCAGGGTGCCTTCCAGGCCTTCGACCACGGCCTTGGGCACGTTTTCCCACTCATACACCGCGGCGTTCTTGTACAGCGCCGAACTGCCACCGCTGGCCCGGCCGGTGGGCGCCAGGCCCGACTCGACCTTGTTCTTGTAGTCGTTGCGGAAGTAGGTCAGGCCGGCCACCCAGCCGTCGGCCTTGTATTCCAGGCCCAGTTCCTTGTTGACGCTGGTTTCCGCCCCCAGCTTGTCGTTGCCCCGCAGGTAGCAGCTGGTGGTCTGGCCGTAGCAGCCCTGGCCACGGCTGTAGAGCAGGTAGTCGGGGTTGAGCTGGTACAGGTTCGGCGCCTTGTAGGCCCGCGCGATACCGGCCTTGAGGGTCAGGCTGTCGCTTAAGGCATGGGACAGGTTCAGCGACGGGCTCCAGTTGTCGCCGACGATGCTGTGGTGATCGAAGCGCAAGCCGGGGGTGAGCATGGTGCCGGGCGCCAGCTCGATGTTGTCTTCGGCGAACAGCGAGAAGATCTGCGCGCTGATCTGGCTGCTGCGGTTGTTCGAGGTCAGGCCGGGAATGGCGCCGGCCTCCTTGGTGTCCTGGGTGTTGGAGCTGGGGTCGTCGAGCTTTTGCTGCGACCACTCGCTGCCCAGGGTCAGGGTCTGCTCGAAGCCTGCGTGCAGCGGCAGGTTGAGTTCGCCATGGGCGCTCAGGTCGCGCAGCACCGAGGTGTAGAAGTTGGCGTCGCTGAAGATGCCTTCGGTACCGCCGGCCAGGCCTTCGTTGATCCGGCTGTTGCGGGTCTTCTCGTATTGCAGGTAGGCCATGGAGCTGCCGAAGTCCCACTCGCCGCGGTGGGTCAGCGAGTACGTCTGGCGGTAGGTGCGGTTGGTCTCGTGGCCCAGGAGGTTCTTCACGGTCTTGTTGCTGTTGGTGTTTTGGGTATCGCCGGTATAGATGTTGCCCTGGCGGCTGAAGCCGGCTTCGAAGTCCAGGCTCTGGTCCGGGGTCAGCTGCCAGCTCAAGAGGCCGTTGAGGTCCTTGTTGCGCACGCCTTCGCGGCCGGCGGGCAGGGTGCCGGCCTGCTTGCCGGTGCGCAGCGACTCATGGCCGGCGTTGATGTCGGCGTCGTCGGAGTCGGTGCGGGCCACGTTACCGTAGACCCGGTAGCTGAGTGTGTCGGTCAGGGGGCCGTTGAGGCCGAAGCTCATGCGCTGGGTCGCGCCTTCGTCCTTGTGGGCGGGGAACGAGCTGTAGAGCGTGGCATTGCCGTGGGTCTGGCTGCCGGCCTGCTTGGTGATGATGTTGACCACCCCACCGGCGGCGCCGTTGCCGTAGCGGGCGGCGGCCGGGCCACGGATCACCTCGATGCGCTCCACCTGGTCGGCCGGCACCCAGTTAGTGTCGCCCCGGGTATCGCGCTCGCCGCGCCAGCCATAGCGCACCGAGTTGCGGCTGCCCACCGGCTTGCCGTCCACCAGGATCAGGGTGTTTTCCGGGCCCATGCCACGGATGTCGATCTGCCGGTTGTTGCCGCGCTGGCCACTGGTGGAGTTACCGGTGAGGTTGACTCCGGGCATGGTGCGGATGATCTGCGACAGGTCGTTGGCCGGCGGGCGCTTCTGGATGTCCTCGGCGGTGATCACCGAGACCCCCGGGGCCTGCTTGGTCTCTTCCTTGGCGGTGGCGACGATGCTCTGGGGCTGGAGTTCCAGGACCGGCTGCGGCGCCTCGGCATTGGCCGCCTGGACGGCATGGCTGAGCAGGCAGCAGCTGGACAGCAGGAAGGGAGCGAAAGGACGCATCGAGCGCATGGACATCGGTGATCTCCGGGACGGAAGCTGGAACAGGAAGATCACGAATGATAATGACTGCTATTTGCGAGTAAAGCGCATTAACTTTCTAAACACTTCGGCGGTAACGGGGCGGACTACGGGCTGGCACAGCCTGCTTTCAGGCGGCCGGCAACAGCAGGTGCATGCACAATCCCGGGTGGCCGTTGCTGGCCCAGATCCGCCCCTGGTGCAACTCCACGGCGCGCTGGGCGATGGCCAGGCCCAGGCCGAAACCCTCGCCCTGGGCCGAGCCCAGGCGCTGGTAGGGCTGGAAGATCCGCTGCAGGTCCTGTTCGGCGACCCCTGGGCCCTCATCCTCCAGGCACAGGTGCCAGTGGCTGCCCTCGCGCCAGCCGCGCAGACTGACCCGGCCGCCCTCGGGGGAGTAACGGATGGCGTTGCGCAACAGGTTCTCCAGGGCCTGGGCAATGCTGTCCAGGTGCACCTGGACCCGGCAATCGGCGTCCAGCAGGCAGGGCAGGCGCTCCAGGTTCCAGCCGCTCTCGAAACAGGCGTCTTCGCGCAGGGCCTCCCAGATCGACAACACCTGTACCGGCTCGGTGGACAGTTGCGGGCGTTCGGTGTCGAGCCAGGCCAGGTCCAGGGTGTCCTCCAGCAGGCGCTGCATGTCGAGGATCTCGCGGTCCAGGCGTTGGCGTAGTTGCTCCGGCGGTAGCCGGCTGTCATGAGCGATGCGCAGGCGGGCCAGGGGCGTGCGCAGCTCATGGGACAAAGTCCGCAGCAGCAGGCGTTGCTGGGCCAGGCTCTGGCGCAGGCGCTCGGCCATGTGTTCGAAGGCCAGGGCCAGTTCGCCGAGTTCGTCGCTGCGCCGGGCCAGGGGCGTACCCAGGCCCGGGCTCTCCAGGTCGTCGGCGCGCAGGGCATCGGCGCGGTCGCGCAGGCGGTTCAACGGCAGCACCAGATGACGGTAGAGCAACAAGCCGAGCAGGGCGGCCAGCAAGGTCGGCACCACCCCGTGGCTGAGCACGTGGGTCCAGGGCGTGAGGCCGCTGGGCAGCAGGCGTTCGGGCAGTTGCAGCACCAGCCGGCCCTGTTCGGGATGCTCCGGGAACTGGATGCTGACATAGGGCAACTCGTCCTGCAGGCGCCGGCTCATGGGCCAGTCCAGCTTGCGCATGAAGGTCAGGTGGCTGGCCTCCTCGGCGCTCAAGGGCGTACTGCCGAGGCTTTGCAGGCGCTCGCCGATCACCGCGACCCAGGTGTGTTCCCGGGCGGCCAGCTGGCGCTGGAAGGCGTCGACCCCGGCCGCGCCGTCCTGGCGCCAGGCGCTTTCGGCCTGTTGCGCATAGCTGGCCAGGTACTGGCGGTCGGCCGGGTCGAGAAAGTAAGTGCTGCGTTCGGCCGACAGGCCCCAGGTCCAGATGATCCAGGTCAGCAGCAGGCAGAAGCCGATCTGCAACAGCGCCAGCTTCCACAACAGGGGGTGGCGGCGCATCAGCAGCGGTCCGCTTGTACCAGGATGTAGCCGGCACCGCGCACGGCCTGGATCTGCAAGTGCTGTACGCCAATTTCGGCCAGCTTGCGCCGCAGGTTGCAGACGTGTACGTCCAGGCCGCGATCCAGGCGGGTGTAGATGCGGTGCAGCACCTGCTGGTAGAGGAAGGGTTTGCTCAGGGTCTGCCCGGGATGCTCGCGCAGGGTCACCAGCAGGCGGTATTCGGAGCCGGTGAGGCCGGCGGCGCGGCCTTGGCTGAGCACGTCCTGGGCCTGCTCGTCGAAGGCGAGCAAAGGGTCCTGGCGTTGGCTGGGGGGCGGCTGGACCCGGGCCATGCGCCGTAGCAGCGCATCGACCCGGGCATCCAGCTCGGCCAGGCTAAAGGGCTTGGGCAGGTAGTCGTCGGCGCCCCGGGTGAACCCGGTGATGCGGTCCTGCTCGGCGCCCAGGGCCGACATCAGCATCACCGGGATGCCTTGTTCGTGGCGCAGGGTATCGAGCAGGGCCAGGCCATCGAGGCCGGGCAGCATGATGTCCAGCAGTACCAGGTCGAAGTGCCCGGCGCGCAGCGTCGCCAGTCCTTCGTGGCCATCGATGCAGGCGCTGACGGCGAAGCCGCGCTGGCGGAAATGCCGGTCAAGGTCCTGGCGCAGCCGGGCGTCGTCTTCCACGAGAAGCAGATTGGGGGTCATGGGGTGGGGTACTTTGCGCAAGCGGCTGGAGAAAAGGCTTAAATGAGAACGTTTTACATCCGCGAATATTGCAGCAATGCCCCTGGCGATGCAATTGCCATGATGGCCAGGGCTGATCGAGGTCAGGTAAACAAAAAGTTGAATATTCAACATTGCGTTGATATTTTTCGCCGAAGATTTTTCCCGGAGTGTCCATGAACCAGCCTTCTTCCGCCGTCCTGGCCGAGCGCCAACTGGTCCTGCAGGTGCTGCGCAGTACCTTGCAGATGCTGGCCGGTGTGGTGGGGCCCCATGTGGAGATCGTCCTGCACGATCTTGACCAGCCCGAGCGCTCGATCATCGCTATCGCCAACGGCCATGTCACCGGGCGCCGGGTCGGTGGCCCGGTGCTGGGCGGACCGCGCCAGGACCTGGGCTTCGCCGCGGTGCTGCGGGCCTTGCACGACCGCTCCGGCAGCACCCCGCTGGTGCTGGAGAACTACCCGACCCTGGCGCCCGATGGCCGCGAGCTGCGCAGCTCCACCGTGGTCTTTCGCGACAGCGGCGGGCAACCGTTCGCCAGCCTGTGCAGCAACAGCGACCTGAGTGGGATCGCCGCGGCCCATGCCTGCCTGGGGCAGATGCTGGGCCTGGGCAGTGCGCCGGAGCCACGGGGCGATGAGCCCCAGGACATGGAGCAACTGCTGGCCCAGATCATCCAGGCGGCCTGTCCGGAGCCCGGGGCGCGGTTGACCAAGCAGCACAAGCTCGAAGCCGTGCGCCAGATGCAGGAGCGCGGCCTGTTCATCGTCAAGGGCGGGATCGAGAAGGCCGCTGCGGCCCTCGGCGTGACTCGCTACACCATCTACAACTACCTGGACCAGATCCGCGCCCAAGGCGCTGAGGAATGACCGCGATGCAGATCGATATCTTTCAAGTGGATGCCTTTACCTCCAGTGTCTTCGGCGGCAACCCGGCGGCGGTCTGCCCGCTGCAGGCCTGGCTGCCGGACGTGGTGCTGCAACGCATCGCCGAGGAGAACAACCTGTCCGAAACCGCCTACTTCGTGCCCAAGGACGAGGGATTCGAGCTGCGCTGGTTCACCCCCACGGTAGAGGTCGACCTGTGCGGCCATGCCACCCTGGCAGCGGCCTGGTTACTGTTCGAGCAATTGGGCGAGCAGCGCGATGTGCTGCGCTTTTTCACCCGCAGTGGCGAGTTGCGCGTCAGCCGCGAGGGTGGCTTGCTGTCCATGGACTTCCCGGCCAAGCAGCCCGAAGCGGTGGAGATCCCCGCAGCCTTGTTGCAAGCCCTGGGCTTGAATCGGGCCGAGGCGCTGTATCGCACCGACGACTACCTGCTGGTGGTGGACGACGAGCGCCTGCTGGATGAACTCAAGCCGGACTTCGTGGCCCTGGCCCAGTTCGGCGTGCGAGGCATCGCGGTGACCGCGCCGTCCCGGGAATTCGATTTCGTTTCCCGCTGGTTCGGTCCCAGCGTCGGGGTCAACGAGGACCCGGTCACCGGTTCCGCCCACACCTCGCTGGCCCCCTATTGGGCCGAGCGCCTGGGCAAGAGCCAGCTGCGGGCGCAGCAGGGTGGGGCGCGCAAGGGCCAATTGCACTGCCAGGTGCTGGACAACGGGCGGGTGATCATCAGCGGCCATGGCGCGCTGTACCTGCGTGGCAGCATTTTCCTCTGAGGCGGTTCCCGGGAGCCTGGGCTCCCGGGAGTATTTGTGTCGGAAGCTGGCGAGGTTTAGAGTCGCGATTTTTTCGCCTGACCCGGAAGCTTCTGACAATGGATTTGATTCGCGCCATCTCCCGCCATTCACCCAAGCCCCTGGCACTCGTGTTGAGCCTGTGGGCTGGTAGCTCGCTGGCGGCCAGCCTGAGCGACAGCCTGATGCAATGCCAGCCGGCGTTCTTCAAGGACCTGTACCAGCAGCGCGCCGAGCTCGGCCGGGTAGTGGCCCTCAAGCACGACGACCAGCAAGGCATCGCCTGGATTCCGGTACCCGACCGGCATGACAATGCGACCTCCACCGCCACCTTCTCCCGCCCGCTGCAAGACAAGGGCCTGAAGCTGACCGGCTACTACGACAGCGTGTTCGACCTGGGCAGCGAGGGCATCTACTACTTCTGGGGCCTGGAGATCGATGCCAGCCGGGAAGCGGTGATGGCCGCCATGCCCCAGGCCGGCTGGCAGGAGGCGGGCGAGTACTTCATCTCCCGGCCGCAGATCAAGCCCAGCGCCCAGGCGCCCTGGCAGGACAACCCGGCGGCGGTTTCCGAGATCGCCCCAGCCCCGGGCTCTGCGGAGAAGATCCTCATGCTCAGCGTGGAGGGCGGCAAGACCCGCATGCTCTGCTCGTTGCAAGGCAGCGTCGATGCCACGTTGTTGCGCCAGGAGCGGCCAGACATGGCCCAGGGAGCAGCGCAATGAAGCGTCTGTGGTGGCTGGGTGGCTTGCTCCTGCTGGCGGGCTGCGCCCATGACCAGGCCCGCGATGCTGGCGCGGCGCGTCCCGAGGCCATGTTCAAAGTGCTGGACACTCCGGAGTCGGCGACTTACTTCGCGGCCAACTCCCTGGCCCTGTACCAGAACAACCCGCATCTGCGGCAGTTCTACCTGATCAACAACTACAGCAAGCCCACCGCCCCGGGCGATTCCAAACCCCTGATCCACAGCTCGCGGGTGGTGCGGATCATCAACTGCGAGCGCGATGAATCGGCGCAACTGGGCCGGGTGTATTTCTCCGAGCCCTTCGCCCAGGGCGTGGAAGTCATGCGCAAGGAGGCCCACGCGCAATGGGCGGCCTTTCCCCGTCAGTCGGTGATCGGCGAGCTGCGCAACATGGCCTGTGGCATCGATGCGGCACGCTTGGGCGCGCCGCCGTTCAAGGGCCCCCAGGGCGATTGAGGGCAGGGCGATGGCAGCAGGACCGATACGCGAGAACAACCGCAAGATCACGCTCACCGCAGACCAGGCGCTGCAAGCCCTGGCGCAGCTGGAGTTCATCATGCTGTCGCTGCACCGCATGGGCAGCCATTACGTGGACAAGCCCGTGGCGGACTACCAGCGCGCAACCACCGACTTCATCGACAACGAGCGCGTCACCGGGCGTTTGGCGCAGGTGCGCAGGATCCTCACCGAGCCCTTCGACCTGACCCTGGGCGAGGACGACATGGATGACATCGAGCGGCATCTGCAAAGTGTCAAGCCCTGGCGCCCGGACTAGGGTCGAGCCCCACCGACTTTTTTGCAGGATCAGAGTATGTCCAGAATCAGTATCGCCTTGATGGCCCCCAGCACCGACCTGGCGCTGGTGAAATTTCTCCACCAGCGCCTGGGCATGTCGTTGCGCATCGCCCGGGAGCACTTGGGACAGGGGGCCCAGGGGGTGTTCTACAGCGCCTGGCTGTTCCACAACGACCATGTGCAGCGCGAGCAAGAAGTGCGCGACATCCTGGCGTTCTTCGGCGCCGCCCAGTTGCCCTTGCGGGTGCTGGAGTGCATCTCGGACCCGGACCAGGCCGGCCCCGTTGGCCTGGACGACGAGCAGATCGATGAGCAACTGCTACTCAACTTGCTGGAGGCCAGCGAGGGCTGCTTCCAGTGACGCTGCCCAGGCACGCCCCTGCAAGTGCAAGGGCTGGAGGCCTGGTTAGCGCTGGCTCGACCAGTACTGGTGCAATTGGCGGGCGGCGGGTTCGATGCTCGCCACCTGCTGCTGGTGCCGGGGGATGTCCAGGTCTGCCGGTAGTTCGAAGTTGTCCTGTTCGGCGCAGTCGATGATGGTCTGCAACAGGGCGATCTGTGGTGCCGGCAGGGTGGGCCAGTTGCCTACCGCCACTCCACGCAGGTAGCCGAAGCACCATTCCTCGGCCAGCAACAGGTTCTGCCCCTGGTGCTCGGTTTCCTCGAAGCGGGCCTTGAAGCCCCCGGCCTCGGTCTCGAGTTGCTCAGCCAGGCTGTTGATGTGGCGCACGCACAGGTCGATGAATTGCCGGCATTCCTGCGGGGTTTCCCAGGCCGGGTTCTCGCCGCCCCAGATCGCCGGGAACCATTCGGCGATATCCACCTGGGCCGGGCCCGAGACCAGGGCGGTGAAGTAGCCGTCCAGCTCGCAGGGGTTGAGCACCGAGTGGTCGTCGCCGTACTTGAGCAGGGTGTCTTCGATCGCCTCGAAGTCGGCGGCGTTCAGAGGGGTGTTTTGCATGATGGGCATTCCAGGAAAAAACAGCGGCGATTTTCAAGCCTTGGCGCCACGGCTGCAAGCGCCTAGGCCCCTTAAGTTCCGCGCAGCAGGTCTTGGGAATCGAGCAGGCGATAGGCGATTTCCGGGCGCTCTTCCATGGCTCGGCGAATCGCGGCGGGAATGTTCTGGCGGGTCTTGCGGCACAGCCCCGGATGCTCGGCCAGGACGATGGTGATGCCGCGCATGCTGCGCACTTCATTGTCGCTGGGAGTGATCTCCAGGCGAATGCCCAGTTGCTGGTACATCCGCTGTTGCATGTGCTCCAGGTCGGCCAGGTCCTTGAGGTTCTCCAGGCGCTCGACCAGGCGTTTTTCTTCCTGGCGCGTGAGATTGAGGATGCGCAGGTCGGCCCCGGGGGTGTCCAGCAACTGCTCGCGCTCGCAGACACAAGCGCCAGGCGGACAAGGTTGGCGGATGGCGATGCTGGGATTCATGGTGATCCATCATAGCGATCTGGCCAGGGCTTTCAGAGAAAAATCTGCGTCCCGCAACCACCTTCGGCAGGCATGTGCCGGGCAACCAGGACGGGGAGGGAACCCTCGCACCGCAAGGCTGCGGTGCAGAGGGGGGGAACACAAGGAACGTGCGCGAAGGACTATAGCCCTGGCTCCTGTGGCCAGTCGATTAGCACAAATGGGCTAGTGCCCACTGCCATCGACCCCTGTGGCCGCTTGGAAACAAGGCATGGCTGGCTTGATGCGGATCAAGGTTGCAGCCGGTACGAGGTTTTATCTTGCAGGTCTCTTCCCTGATATCGGGAGCTGTCATGGCCAAGCCTTTTCCTCTTTCCCCCAAGCACCCCGAGCGCATCTGCTGGGGGTGTGACCGTTATTGCGCCGCCAATGCCCTGGCCTGCGGCAATGGTTCCGATCGCACCATGCACCCGGCCGAGATGCTTGGCGAAGATTGGTACCTGCATGGCGACTGGGGCTTTGCGCCTCCCACCGACAGTGAGCCGGCAAGTCCCGGGAAAGACCCGCAGTGAGCCGCTAGGCTGACGCCTGATTTATTTTACCCGGGTATATTGTTTATTTTTTTATTACCCGGGTATTATTTGGCCTCCTTTCATGAGGCCGTCACCATGTCCGATCCATTGCACAAACCCGTCACCGCGTTCCAGGACCAGCGCTTGCTGGCCCACGGCCCATTGGTCGAGGTCGCCCGGACCGTCCAGCAAGCCAGCCGGGAGGGTGTAGCCCACGGGCTGCTGGTGTTCGATGACGCCTCGGGTCGGCTGATCGACCTGGATCTGCGTGGCAGTGCGGACGATCTGTTGCAACGCCTGGCAGCCACCCCGCCACCCGGCCGGGGCCGGTATCGCCCGGCCGCCAACCTCGACGCGCAAGCCGTGCCAGAAGCGGAAACCGTCCGCGGCCGCGGCCGTCCCAAGTTGGGGGTCATCGCGCGCGAGGTGACTCTGCTCCCGCGCCAGTGGGACTGGCTGGCCAGCCAGCCCGGCGGCGCTTCGGCGGTGCTGCGGCGCCTGGTGGACGATGCCCAGCGCCATCCCGACCCTCGGCAACAACGGCGCCAGGCCCAGGAAGCGGCCTATCAATTTATGCTGGCACTGGGCGGGGACCTTCCGGGCTACGAGGAAGCGACACGGGCCCTGTTCGCCGATGACCTGGAGCGCTTGCGCCAGCAGCTCCAGCCTTGGCCCGAGGCGATCCGTGCCTACGCCCTGCGCCTGGCAGGCGCAGAGGTGGACGAAGGAGCCGGGCAATGATTTCGCCGAGCTGCCCGGCACTGCAACGTACCCCGGTCAATGGCATCGAGCTGGCCTGGGACAGCCATGGCGACGAGGCGGACGAAACGATCCTGCTGATCGCTGGCCTCGGCACCCAGATGGTCCGTTGGCCGTTGGCGTTCTGCCAGGACCTGGCGGCCCGAGGGTTCCGGGTGATTCGCTTCGACAACCGCGACGTCGGCGCTTCGACGCACCTGGTCGAGGCCGGTGTTCCGGACCTCGCGGCCCTGATGGCCGGTCACCCGTTGGCCTTGCCCTACAGCCTGCACGACATGGCCACCGATGCCCTGGGCCTGCTGGACTCCCTGGGCATCCAGCAGGCCCACCTGGTGGGGCGCTCCATGGGCGGGGTGATCGCCCAGGTGCTGGCCAGCGAACACCCGCGACGGGTGCGCTCGCTGACCTCGATCATGGCCAGCAGCGGCAACCCGGCCTTGCCGCCCCCCGCGCCGCAGGTCATGGCCTTGCTGACCGCTCCGGCGGCCGACCCGGCGACCGACCTGGAGGGCCATGTCACCCAGCGCCTGGCCCTGGCCCGGCGTATCGCCGGCACCGTCCAGGCGTTCGACGCCCAGGCCCAGCGCGCGTTGGTGCTGGAGGAGTTGCGCCGGGGCTGGAATCCCGCAGGCTTCATGCGCCAGTTGGCGGCCTTGGCCTGTGCCGGCGATCGCCGGGCTCGGCTGGCCAGCATCCAGGCGCCGACCCTGGTGGTGCATGGCAGTGAAGACCCGCTGATACCTGCGGCCTGTGGCGAGGACACCGCACGTTCGATCCCCGGTGCCGAGTGGTTGCTGATCCCGGGCATGGGCCATGACCTGCCACCGGCCTGCCAGCCATCGGTGCTGGCCGCCATCGAGCGCACGGCGCGGCGGTGCTAGGGGCGACCGGTTGTGTGGTGCCCTGGCGCTCTTTTATATTGCCCGTTGCTCCGTCACCAAGCCCAGCCCAGCCCAGCCCAAGGTGCACCGCCGATGAACCTCGCGACCCTGGTTTTATTCCTGCCTGCCTGTTTCGCCCTGAACATGGCGCCTGGCCCCAACAACCTGCTGTCGGTGAAGAACGCCACCACCTATGGCTTTCGGGTTTCGTGCCTGGCCGGGGTAGGGCGCTTGCTGGCCTTCATGCTGATGATCGGCCTGGCCTCGGTGGGGCTGGCGGCGGTGCTGCAGGCCTCGGAGCTGCTGTTTCACGGGATCAAGATTCTTGGCGCGGGCTACCTGCTGTACCTGGCGTATCAGCTATGGACGGCCGATACCCGCACCGTGGCCGATGGGGAGCGCGCCGCAGCCGGGCTCCAGGGCCTGGCCCGGCAGGAGTTTTTGATCGCTATCGGCAATCCCAAGGCCATCCTGATCTTCACCGCATTCCTGCCGCAGTTCGTCGATCCCGCCGCGCCGGTAACGGGGCAGTTCCTGATGCTGGGAGGCTTGTTCCTGGCACTGGAGTGCGTGGCGATCATGGCCTATGCCGGCATGGGCCTGCACATGCGCCGCTGGTTCGGCCAACCCGCCGGACGCCGCGTGTTCAACCGTGGTTGCGCGCTCTTGCTGTCGGGTGCGGCCTCGCTCCTGCTACTGGCACGGCGGGCCTGATCGACGATAGGGACCTGCTCAGTCCCAGCTAAGTTTCACTGCGTATCTTCTCCTCTACACACATTCAGTGCAGACCAGGAGAGGCTAGCCGCACATGAATCACGCAAGAGCCGGATGGCTCAACAAAGTACCTGAGGTGACCCTGTCGTTCTGGGTCATCAAGATCCTGTCGACGACAGTGGGGGAGACCGGGGCCGATTTCCTGGCCGTCGATGCCGGTTTCGGTGCCGGCTGGACCAGCATCGGCATGGCGCTGCTACTGGCCTGCGCCTTGTTCCTGCAGATGCGCAAAAGTGCCTATTCGCCCTGGATCTATTGGTTGACCGTGGTCTTGGTCAGCATCGTCGGGACGCAGATCACCGACATCATGACCGACAGGCTCGATATCAGCCTGTGCACCAGCACCGCGGTGTTCTCGGCGCTGTTGGCGATCAATTTCCTGCTCTGGTTCAAGGTGGAGCGCAACCTGTCGATCCGCGAAATCGACACCCCGCGGCGCGAGTGTTTCTACTGGTCAACGGTGCTCTGCACCTTTGCCCTGGGCACCGCCGCCGGCGACTTGGCTACCGAAGCGCTGGGGCTGGGGTTCACGCTCGGCGCGATGATCTTCGCCGCACTGATCGCCGCAACCCTGGTGGCCTGGCGCCTGGGGGCCAGTACGGTCCTGACGTTCTGGGTCGCCTACATCCTTACCCGGCCGTTCGGCGCGTCCCTCGGTGACTTGCTGACCCAGGCCAAGCAATACGGCGGCCTGGGCCTGGGAGCACCCTGGACCAGCGCCATCTTCCTGACGGTCATCGTCCTGTTGGTGGCGGTCGCGCAAATCACCCTCAGCCACCGTAGAACCGTCACCCCGTAGCCCTTCGGGCACCTATCAAGGAATCAACATGCGCTCTTTGCGATTTGCCTTTAACCGCGTCGTACTCGTCTCCTCCATCGTCTTGCTGGGCAGCCTGGCCGGTTGCTCGAAACCCGGGGACAAGCCCGCGACCGCCACGCCGACCGTCTCTTCAAGTGCCTCGGCCCAGGCGGGCTCGAAGCTCGGGGACTTGAGCGCGTTCCGCAGCATTGCCGCCCAGGTCAGTACCCTGGTCGAGCATAACGACCTGCCTGCCGCCAAGACCCGGATCAAGGACCTGGAAACCTCCTGGGACTCCGCCGAAGCCGGCATCAAGCCGCGTGCCGCCAGCGATTGGCATGTGCTGGACAAGGCCATCGACCGCGCCCTCGATGCCCTGCGCGCCAGCTCGCCGCAGCAGGGCGCCTGCAAGGCCGCGATGGATGATTTGCTCAAGGCCTTCGACTCGATGAAAGACTCGCGGTGACCCTCCAGGGACCGGGGACAACCACCGGCCCAGATGCTTCAATACAGGCGCGACGGTCATGACCGCCGCGCCTTTTTCTATCGGAGCGCCGCATGCGGATTCTGTTGGTCGAAGATGATCTGATGATTGGCGACGCCATAAAGGGCGCGCTCAACGATGCCAGCTACGCCACCGACTGGGTGAAGAACGGGCCGCACGCACTGGCGGCGCTGGGTGCCCAGGCCTATGACCTGGTGCTGCTCGACCTTGGCCTGCCCGGCAAGGACGGGCTGGATGTGCTCGATGACATTCGCGCCGGCGACAATCCGGTGCCGCTGCTGATCATCACGGCACGCGATGCTCTGGATGATCGCCTGCGCGGCCTGGATGCGGGCGCCGACGACTTTTTGCTCAAGCCCTTCGCCATGGCCGAGTTGCTGGCGCGCATGCGCGCCGTGCTGCGGCGTCGCGGCGGCAGCGCTCAATCCGTACTGGGCAATGGCCAGGTGTCGCTGGACCTGGTCTCCAAGCTGGCCAGCACCGCCGGACAGGCCGACGTCCCGCTGTCCGCCCGCGAGTTCGCGCTGTTGCAGGCCTTGCTGATCCGGCCGGGTGCGATCCTCTCGCGCAGCGAGCTCGAAGACCGGATCTACGGCTGGGGCAATGAAGTGGAAAGCAATGCGGTGGAGTTCCTGATCCATGCCCTGCGGCGCAAGTTGGGAAGCCAAGTCATCAAGAATGTCAGGGGAATGGGATGGATGGTTTCAAAAGGCGCCTGAGGGATTCGGTGCAGCTAAGGCTTAGCGTGGCGTTGTCCCTGGCCATTTTCCTGGTCGCCTTGCTGTCTGGCGCGTTCGCTTTCATCACTGCGCTCGATGAGGCCCACGAAATGCAGGACGAGACCCTGCGCCAGGTGGCGATGCTGTTCGATCGACAGCAGATGACCCTGCGTTATCGCACGGGCGAGCCGATCGCCGGAGACGACGAAGAGTCGCGGGTCATCGTGCAGTACCTGGCCGATAGCAGCAAAGCCACCGGCAATGACGACGCCAGCATGCCCTTGCCGTTTCCCACGACACTGGCCGATGGCCTGTCGACGTTGAACATCACCGGCGAACAGTTTCGGGTGCTGGTCCGGACCACGGCCGGGGGCGAGCGCATAGTCGTCGCCCAGGAGATGGACCTGCGGGACAAGGACGCACGTGAAAGCGCCTGGCGCAGCCTGCTGCCATTTCTCATCCTGTTTCCGGTGTTGCTGCTGGTGGTGAGCGATCTGGTCCGCAAGCTGTTCCGTCCCATCGCCATGCTCTCGGCCGAGATCGACCAGCGCGACAAGCAGGCGCTGCATGCCATCGATGAACACCACCTGCCGACGGAGGTGCGGCCCTTCGTGGTGGCGATCAATCGCTTGCTCAAGCGTGTGGCCCAGGGCATGGAGGTGCAGCGCCGCTTCATCGCCGATGCCGCCCATGAATTGCGTTCACCGATGACTGCGCTCTCCCTGCAGGCGGAGCGCCTGGCCTCCACGCCGATGCCGGCGCCAGCCCGGGAGTGTTTCGAGCCGTTGGCCCAGGGCATCGAGCGCAGCCGCAAACTGATCGAGCAATTGCTCGCCCTGGCGGCTGCCCAGTCCATCGTGCCGCGGGTGCAGGCAGCGGTATCGGTCCATGAAGTCTTTCGGCGGGTCCTGGAGGACTTGCTGCCACTGGCAGAGCACAAGGACATCGACATCGGCGTTGAAAGCACTCGGGATGTGCAGGTCATGATCAACGACATGGATCTGTTCATCCTCGTCAGGAATCTGCTGGACAACGCTATTCGCTTTACTCCCCCAGGCGGGCGCATCGACTTGGCGGTGCAAGCAGGGCTGGAGGGCGTGACCCTCCAGATCAAGGACTCCGGCCCTGGCATCAGCGTCGAGGAGCAAACATTGGTATTCGAACCGTTCTACCGCAGCCTGGGCACAGGGGAGGTGGGCTCCGGGCTGGGATTGTCGATTGTCAGTGCAATCGCCGAGCGCTCTGGCGCCACTGTCGAGTTGAGTTTTGCGGATGAAGCCACGCGCCGCGGGCTGCGCGTGGCGGTGCGCTTGAAGCCAGCGGCGCCATCGCCTTGATTCAACGGGCCGGGCTGCCCGCATCGGGCGAGCGGCCCCCCTTCCTGGCGAGGAAGAGGGGCGAGGGCTTCAAGTAATGATGAAGTAGGGGTCCCAGGAGCAATAGCCGAGGGTACCGTTGTCCGGACCAACGAGCATGAACGACCAGTTGTACCTGAGGTTGTTGCATTTGTTGACGGCTTGCGCGCTCCAGTAGTAGGTCGTGACCTTTTGTGGGATTGGCTGATCGTGGTAGCTGGCTGGTGGATTGTGGTTGTTGATGACCGGCATTGGGGTATCTGACAAGACGCTGGCATCGATGTTTTTGAGGTAGACCGTTGTATCTACTTTGGGATTGGGGGCCGTTTGTTCGTAGTCGTACAGGACTGCTGCGTAAATCATGTCCTTGCTCAGGGTCGTGGTGCGCCAGTACACATTGTCGCCCTGTTTCATCGTCACCGAGAGTTCGTCGCTGCCTTCGCTGTTGCTGCCGGGGCTGACGTTGCTGCGGGCGGTGTACATGCAGATCACTTGGCTGGAGACGTTGGTCTGCGTACCTGGCAATAAATAGTTGTACAGCGGGGTCGGCTTACTGGGGTCCATGCTCAGTTGTGTCGGAAGAATGCCCTGTTTGCTGTAGTCGAGGATGGTGGCGACATCGATGAGGATCATGATGTCGATGGTATTTTCGTTTCCGCTCATTTTTCCAGCTCCCTGCTGTCAGGCATGGCTAATCAATGTTCATCGCGCGACCACTGAGCATCGCGAGCCAGTGCCGAGGATTCGGAGGGTGGGCTGGATGCACTTCCATGACGTCGCGAGTGGAATCTAGATCGCCGGCCTCCAGAGTCAAATCGGCCGGCTAGAAAAACGGCGACGCTGGACGAGTGGTTGCTCTCAGGAGAATCCTTAATGTTCCTATTAATAGGATTAATAGGTAATATTTGGCGTCCTTCTCCGGAGTCAGGAACCATGTTCAAAGCCTTCTATTCGGTCGATGAAGCCGCCGCGCGCCTGCAACTGCACCCCAAGACCGTGTTGCGTTTCATCCGCGAAGGGCGCCTGCCGGCGACCCGGGTCGGGCGCGCCTACCGTATCGCCCATGCGCGCCTGCAGGTCCTGGCCGGCGAACCGGAGCAGGCACCGGCTCGGGCCGGGCAGGCCAAGGTCACCAGCGTGGTGGACATTCCCGGTGCCAGCATCGAGTTGCAGCAGTACCTGGCGCGTGGTCTGCAGGCAGCCCTGGCGGCCCCGGGGCAGGATGTGGTGCACCTGCAGACCCTGCTCGATCCCACTCAGGACCAGCTCAAGGTGGTGCTGGTGGCTCCCCCGGGCACCGCCGCCGCGCTGCTTGGCCTACTGGACCGACTACTGCAGAACTACGCGCCGTGAGCGGGGTGTACAAGTCACCAGCGGGCGCCGCGGCGATCCTGGCGCAGTACCGAGAGACCCTTGGGCTGTGGCCGGTGGCTCATTCCCAGGGTTGGATCGACACTGACCTGGGCGACACCTTCGTCATCCGCTCTGGCCCCGAAGATGCGCCGCCCGTGCTGCTGTTGCACGGTTCGCAGAGCAACAGCGCCAGTTGGATGCGCCAGGTCGAGTGTTGGGCGCGGGCTTTTCGCCTCTACGCCGTGGACCTGCCGGGGGAAGCCGGCCTGAGCGCTGCCGTTCGCCCTGCCTTGGACAGCGACGCCCACGCCCGTTGGCTGGAACAGGTGCTGGATGGATTGGGGCTGGCGCGGGCAAGCCTGGTCGGTGTGTCCCTGGGGGGCTGGGTGGCCCTGGATTTTGCCCTGCGCCGGCCCAGGCGGGTCGCGGCCCTGGCTTTGCTCGGGCCTTCCGGAATCGGCCGGCAGAAAGCCTTTTTGTTGCGGGCCGCGCCCTGGCTGTTGCTGGGACGCTGGGGCCGGCGTCGGGTGCGGGATATGGTGTTGGGCCCGTTGCCCCGCCAGTTGCCGCCGGCGGAGCAGGCCCTGGTGCGGCTGATTGAGGTGATCGACCGGCATTTTCTGCCGCGCCTGGCGCGCATTCCACGTTTCAGCGATGCCCAGTTGCAAGGCCTGGCGATACCGTTGCTGGTGATACTCGGCGGGCGCGATGTGTTGCTGGATAGCCTCGACAGCCAGCGCCGCCTGCAACGTTGCGTGCCACGGGCGCAGGTCCGCTTGCTGGTCGACAAGCCGCACTATGTGGGCGACCAGAGCCTGCCAGTGCTGGCCTTTCTAAACGCCGCGCTGGAGGACTCCAATGGAGCGCTTTGAGCGGCGGACACTGGCCGGGCAAGAGGTGTTGCTGGCAGCCGAGGCAGGGCCGTTGCTGGATAGCGAAGCCGCGGCGCTGCAACTGATCGGTGCGGCCTGGGAGCTGGGCGGGCGCTGGATCGTCTGGCCCGTCGAGCGCTTGCCCCAGGCCTTCTTCGATCTGCAAAGCCGACTGGCCGGCAGTCTGGTGCAGAAGCTGTTGAACTACGGCCTGAGGTTCGCCGTGCTGGGCGATATCCAACCCTGGCTGGCGCGTAGTCGGGCGCTGCGCGACCTGGTGTATGAGACCGATCGTGGTGGCGATTGGTGCTTCGTCCACGATCTGGCGGCCCTGGAACGGCGTTTGCGGGGCGAGCCGGTCCAGCGCCACTAGCCATTGGCATCGTTGGCCAGTACGACGCTGCCAACCAACATCGCGCCGGGTCGGCGGTTTATCATGGGCTGTCGTCGACCCCGAGCCCGGGTCGGCGGCCTTTCCCTCTCGCCCAGCCCGGAGGCGCCCGCCATGCCCGATTCCTCTGTCATGCCCATCCCCGAATTTCCCGTGTGCCACGCCCGTGGCGGCACCTCCACCGGGCTGATCCTGGCCCGGGAAGACTTGCCCGAGGACGAGGCCCTGGTGGAGGAGCTGCTGCGCCACCTGATGGGCGTACCCCTGGCTGGCGAGTGGCCGGGCAATAACCAGATCACCGGCCTGGGCCGGGGTGGCCCCACCAGCAACAAGGTGTTCATCGTCGAGCGTCGCCCCGGCCAGACGCGGATGATCAGCACCCTGGCGCAGTTGGCGGCGGGCAAGAGCGCCATCGACTGGAGCGTCAACTGCGGCAACATGTCGGCAGCCCTGCCGTTGTACGCCTGGCAACGGGGCTGGCTGTCGCCGGAGGTCGATGACGGGCAGATCGAGATCTACAACAGCAACACCCAGACCACCCTGCGCGCGCGCCTGGGCTTCCACGCCGGCCGCTTGCTCAGCGATACGCGGATCCCCGGGGTCAATGGCCAGTTCCCCGGGGTCGATCTATTCCTCGATGACCCGGTAGGCGCCAAGACCGGGGCGCTGTTTCCCACCGGGCAGCGGATCGACCTGCTCCACGGTGTCCCGGCCACCTGCATCGATGTGGCGGTACCCATGGTCATTGTGCGGGCCGCGGACCTGGGCAAGACCGGCCAGGAAACCCCGGCACAGCTGGACGCCGACCCGCTGTTCAAGGAGCGCCTGTTGGGGCTGATGGTCGAGGGCGGGCTGCGCATGGGCTTGCGCCGGCGCGACGGTGGCTTGCTGACGGCCGAGGAACTGCGGCGCAGCGAAACCATTCCCAAGATCTGCATCGTCAGCCCGGCCCGCGACGGCGGTGATATCGCGACCCGCTACTTCACCCCGCAGAACGCCCATCCGTCCCTGGCGGTATCCGGCGGCTGTTGCCTGGCGGCGGCCTGCCTGGCCGAGGGCACCGTGGCTCAGCAACTGCTGAACCAGCCCCGGCAATTGAACGCGACCCGAAGCGAGTATCCGCTGGCCATCGAAAACCCCGCGGGCATCCTCGAGACCCTGATCAGCGCCCGCGTGCATGGCGGCGAGCTCTCGATCGATGGCGCTGCCTATCGGCGCAGCGCACAGATCCTGCTGCAAGGCCATACCCCGCTGTACAACGCCTCCCCGGAACTGCTCCAGGCGCTTCTGTAGTGGGTTATACGGTCGATCGCTGAAGGCCCTGCGGGCCTCGTCGCAGCTTCGCGGGCTCAGCAGCGGCTTCAGGTTTGGTGTAGCCGCTGCCGCAGGCTGCGCACGGACGCGTAGCGGCCGTCAGGATTCGGGCAGGAAGGGTGGCACCCGTTGTTGCAGCAGCTGGATCAGTTGCGGGTCCATGAACTCGTAGTCATCGGGAATGTTCAGGCACACCACCTGTTGCTTGTGCAGGTGCTGCTTGAAGCGCTTGCGCAGTTTTTCCCGGTGCCGGGTTTCCATCACCAGGATCAGCCCGGCCCATTGCACCAGCTCCGGGCCCAGAGGCACCTGGGCATCGTGGTTGAGCCCGGCGGACGCAGTGACGATCCCCGGCCAATCGGCGAACACCTGTTCGGCGGTGGGGCTGCGCAGCTTGTTCTGGCTGCAAACGAACAACACATTGAGCATTCCGCCGGGGTCCCTGGCTGATGGTGCCGCTGTGATGGCGGGCGAGGGCAGAGAGTTTTCGCGGCTTCGGTCCGCTTGTCCAGCGCTGGTGCGCTCGGTCAGGCCGATTTGCCGGCAGGCTGCGGCCCCGGGCAAACTGTCGCGTCTTTCCAGCTGGGACCTGTCGCTTTCATGTCCGCATCCTTGTTCACTTCCCCGCACCTGGGCCTGGCCCTGCGCCGCTGGCGCCTGCTGCACCGGGTCAAGCAACAGCACGCCGCCGAGCTGTTCGGGGTGGCGCAGTCGAGCATTTCCCGCTGGGAAAACGGCCAGCAAGCCATGGAACCCAGCGAGCGCGCCAAGCTGGAGCAACTGCTGGCGGCCAACCTCAGCGCCGCCGCCGACCAGGCCCTGGCCCGGTTGGTGAACGACAGCCCGCGGGCGGTGCACCTGGTCTGCGACCTGACCCACCGCCTGCTGGCCTGCTCGCCGACCCGTGCCGGGGAGTTCGGCGTGCCCTTGAGCGAGTTGCTGGGGCAATCCTTGTGGGGCTTTTGCACCGAGGAAATCGTGCGCAAGGAGAGGGCCCTCGACGATCTTGGCTGGCGCGAAGTGCTGGCGCCCCCGGCGCTGGAGTTCTTCAGCGGGCACAACGATTCGGCCATCGTGCCCATCGCGGCCAGCCAGTGCCGCTGGACCCGCCTGAACCTGTCCGACGGCAACGCGGTGCGGCTGGTGGAAACCCTCTGACTCCAGCCTGCTCCGGCGCCACGGATATTTTATCCGTGGCCTGTCGAATCCGGGCCGGCTAGGCTGGGCTGTCATTTCATTCAGGTTTAGCCATGAACGATCAACTCCTCGGTGGTCGCCTCGAATTCCTGCGCCAGGCGGAGCGCCTCAAGGACGTACTGCGCAGTGCCCACACCTCCAGCGGTCGCCAGGAAAGCACCGCCGAGCACAGCTGGCGCCTGTGCCTGATGGCCTTGCTGCTGGAAGACCAGCTGGGCGAGCTGGACCTTTTGCAAGTGCTCAAGCTGTGCATCGTCCACGACTTGGGCGAAGCCCTTCATGGCGACATCCCGGCGGTGCAGCAGGCGGCCCACCCGGACAAGGGCCAGCAGGAGCGCGAAGACCTGCAGACCCTCGCCAGTTGCCTCGATGCCCCGGCCCGCCAGCGCCTGCTGGCCCTGTGGGACGAATACGAGAATGCCAGCTCGGCCGAGGCCCGGGCGGTCAAGGCCCTGGATAAGCTGGAGACCCTGGTGCAGCACAACCAGGGGCGCAACCCGGCGGATTTCGATTACCGCTTCAACCTCGACTACGGCCGCCGCTACACTAGCGCCACGCCGCTGTTCCGAGCCCTGCGCGAGCAGATCGACCACGACACGCGGCGCCACATCGACGCGGCCGGCTGAGCGCTGGCCCCTTGCAGAGAGTATCCGCAGCCTATGAACCCGATCCTGCGCGCCGAACGTCCCGGCGATATCCCGGCCATCGAACAGCTGACCCGCGAAGCCTTTCGCGATGCGCCTCACTCCAGCCATACCGAGCAGTACATCGTCAACGCGCTGCGCAGTGCCGGCGCGCTGACCCTGTCCCTGGTGGCCGAGGAGGGCGATGCACTGCTCGGCCATGGCTCGATCTCCCCGGTGGTCTTCAGCGGTGGCGAGCCCGGCTGGTTTGGCCTGGCGCCGGTCTCGGTAGTGCCGGAGCGCCAGGGCCAGGGGATCGGCTCACGCTTGATCCGCCAGTTGCTGGCGCAGTTGCAGGAGCAGGGCGCCGCCGGCTGCGTGGTGCTGGGCGACCCGGCCTACTACGCGCGTTTCGGCTTCAAGGCCGGGCAAGGACCGGTATTGCCCGGGGTGCCCCCTGAGTACTTCCAGGCGCTGGCGTTCCAGGGCCGCTGCCCGGAGGGTGAAGTGCGCTTTCATCCGGGTTTCGAGGCCCAGGGCTAGGGGCGTGGGGTTCAGAACAGCTCCTGCAAGGTGCGCTCCACGGCCGGGTTCGAGGCGGGCGCGGTACTCTCCAGCGCCGGTGCGTTCTCGCTCTTGAACAGCTCCATGGCCGTGTGCGCGGCGTCCGCGGGCGCGGCCGTGCCATCTTCCAGGTGGATGCGCCGGGTGACGATGCCCGGCGGTTCGGGCTGTGAGTAGGGGGCCTTGCCCGCCAGGGCCTGGCCCATGTAATCCATCCAGATCGGCAGGGCGATGGTCACCCCCCATTCCCGGCGGCCCAGGCTTTGCGGCTGGTCGAAACCGGCCCAGACGCTGGTCACGTAGTCGCCGTTGTAGCCGGTGAACCAGGAGTCCTTGGCGTCGTTGGTGGTGCCGGTCTTGCCGGCGATGTCCGGTCGCCCCATGGCGGCGGCAGCGCGCCCGGTGCCGCGCTTGATCACGTCCTGGAGCATGCTGGTCAGCAGGTAGGTGGTGCGGCCGTCCACCACCTGTTCGGCCACGGCGGCTGGCGCCGGATTGCGCAGGCTGGGGGCGCAGCTCGGGTTGGCGGCGAAGAGTAGCTGGCCGTTGCGGTCCTCGATGCGCTCGATGAGGTAGGGCGTGACCCGGTAGCCGCCGTTGGCGAACACGCTCCAGGCCGCGACCACCTCCATGGGCGTCACCGAGGCCGTGCCCAGGGCCAGGGACAGGTTGCGCGGCAGATCGTCGGCGGCGAACCCGAAGCGCCGGATGTAGTCGAGGGTCGGGTCGATGCCCATGGCCTGCACCAGGCGGATCGCGACCATGTTCCGCGAGCGATACAGCGCCTCGCGCAAGCGGATCGGGCCGAGGAAGGTGCGGTTCTCGTTGCGTGGGCGCCAGGCGGGGCCGGCGTAGTCGCTGCCCAGCACAATGGGCGCGTCGTTGACGATGCTCGCCGGGGTAAAACCGTTGTCCAGCGCTGCGGCGTAGATGAAGGGCTTGAAGCTCGAACCCGGCTGGCGCTTTGCTTGCAGCACCCGGTTGAAGTGGCTCTGCTGGAAGTCGAAGCCGCCCACCAGCGCGCGGATCGCGCCATCTTCCGCTGCCACCGACACCAGCGCACCCTGGGCCTTGGGCACCTGGCTGAAGGCCAGTCGCTGTGCATCTTGCTGTTCGACGCGGATCACATCGCCCACCTTGATCAGGTCGGCCGGTCGCGCCGGGGCGTGGCCCAGTGCGTTGTGGCTGATGAAGGGCCGGGCCCAGGCCATGGTCGACCAGGGCACGGCGTGTTCCCGGCCACTGCCATCGACGATCACCAGGCTCTGGTCCAGGACCTGGGTCACCGCCACGGCCTTCAGGCCGCCCAGGGTCGGGTAGGCCTGCAGTGCTTGTGGCCAGTCCGGCCGCGGCGTGCCACGCAGCTGGGCTTCGGGGCCGCGATAACCGTGGCGCCGGTCATACACCTTCAAGCCCTTTTGCAGCGCGCTGTTGGCCGCTGCCTGCAATGGCGCGGTGATCGTCGTCACCACCTGCAGCCCACGGGTGTAGGCCTGTTCGCCGAAACGCTCGACCATCTGCGCCCGGGCCATCTCTGCCACGTAGGGCGCATCCACCTCGGGTTCCGGCGCGTGGTAGCGGGCCGTGAGCGGCTCGGCCAGGGCTGCCTGGTAGCGGGCGGCATCGATGCTGCCCAGCTCGTGCATGCGCCCCAGGATCCAGTCCCGGCGCTGCTTGGCCCGGGCCGGGTTGTTGATCGGGTTGAAGCGCGACGGCGCCTTGGGCAGGCCGGCGATCATCGCCGTCTGGGCCAGGGTCAGTTGCGCCACCGGCTTGCCGTAGTAGACCTGCGCGGCAGCGGCGATGCCGTAGGCGCGCTTGCCCAGGTAGATCTTGTTGACGTACAGGTTGAAGATCTCGTCCTTGGACAGGCTGCGTTCGATCTGCAAGGCCAGCAGGATCTCGGTCAGCTTGCGCGAGAAGGTCCGCTCCTGGCTGAGGAAGAAGTTCTTCGCCACCTGCATGGTGATGGTGCTGCCCCCGGAACGCACATGCCCGCTCCTGGCCAGCTCCAGGGCCGCGCGCAACAACCCCGAGGGATCGACGCCGGCGTGCTGGCGGAAGTTGCCATCCTCGGCGGCCATGAAGGCCGCGAGGAAGTCATCGGGAATATCGGCGTTGGCGAGGGGAATCCGGCGGATCTCGCCGAATTCGGCGATCAGCTTGCCCTCGTGGCTGAGGATCTGCAGCGGCTCTTGCATCTGCACGTCCTTGAGCGTCGCCACATCGGGCAGTTGCGGTTGCAGGTACAGGTAGGTACCGCTGGCGCCGAGCACCAGCAGGCTGGCGATGGCCAGGGCACACCAGCCCAGGTTCTTCAGTAGTCGCATCAAAGGTTCCTCGACTGCGGTTGGCGATGGGCCCGGCATGGGCCTCAAAGGGTTGCGCTGGCGGCGCGCCGTGGTTCGCCGAGCGCCGCCTGCTTCCCGTCGGCCGGCACGGCGTACTCGGCCTTGAGCCGGCCGCTGTCATCCAAGAGCCAGGCGTCCATCACCTGGCGCACCACCGGGCCTGCCACCCGGGCGCCGGCCTCGCCGTTCTCGATCATCACGGCGACCACGATGGCCGGGCGCTGGGCCGGGGCGAAGCCGACGAACAAGGCGTTGTCGCGGTGGCGTTCATGGGTCTTGGCGCGGTTGTAGCGTTCGCCCTGCTTGATCGCCACCACCTGGGCGGTGCCGCTCTTGCCGGCGATCCGGTACTGCGCGCCACGGGCCGCCCGGCGCCCGACCCCGCGCGGGTGATGCATGACCATCTGCATGCCCTGGGTGACCTGGTCCCAGGTCTGCGGGTCCTTGAGGTGGATGTCCGGCAGCGGTTGCGGGTCGACCAGGGCCTGGCCGCCGACCGACAGCGCCAGGTGCGGCCGGTGCCAGATACCTCGACTGGCGATCAGGCTGGTGGCCTGGGCCAGTTGCAGCGGGGTGACCTGCATGTAGCCCTGGCCGATCCCCAGGATCAGGGTCTCCCCGGGGTACCAGTCCTGGCGGCGGGTCGCGCGTTTCCACTCCGGGGATGGCATCAGCCCGGGCGACTCCTCGAACATGTCGATGGACACCCGCTGTCCCAGGCCGAACTCGCTGAGGTAGTCGTGCAGCCGGCGGATGCCCAGCTTGTGCGCCAGGTCGTAGAAGTAGGTGTCATTGGACCGCATGATCGCGTCGTACATGTCCACCCAGCCATCGCCGCCGCGATTCCAGTTGCGGTACTTGTGCCGGTAGTTGGGCAGTTCGTAGTAGCCGCGATCGAACACCCGCTGGCTCGGGGTGGTCACGCCGCTGTCGAGCCCGGCGACCACCACCATGGGCTTGATGGTCGAGCCGGGCGGGTAGAGCCCGCGCAGCACCCGGTTGAACAGTGGCATGTCGGCGGAGTCGCGCAGGGCGGCATAGGCCCCGGCACCGATGCCCTTGACGAAGGGGTTGGGGTCGAAGCTCGGGCGGCTGACCATGGCCAGCACCTGGCCGGTGTCCGGGTCCAGGGCCACCACCGCGCCCCGGCGTTCGCCAAGGGCCGCTTCGGCGGCGCCCTGCAAGCGCACGTCCAGGCTCAGCACGACGTCCTGGCCGGGCACCGGCGGCTGGCGGCGCAGTACCCGCATGACCCGGCCCTGGGCGTTGGTCTCCACCTCTTCGTAACCCATGCGGCCATGCAGCGCCTCTTCATAGAAACGCTCGATGCCGGTCTTGCCGATCAACTGGCTGCGCAGGTACTTGGCCGGGTCGAGACGCGAGTATTCCTGTTCGTTGATCCGCCCGACATAACCCACCGAGTGGGCGAAATGTTCCCCCAAGGGGTAGACCCGCGAGAACTGCGCCTGGACGTCCAGCCCCGGCAGGTGGAACTGGTTCACCGCGATCAGGGCGATCTGCCGCTCGCTCAGGTCCGGCAGCAGTATCAGCGGCTCGAAGGCCCGCCCACGGCGTTGCAGCAACTTGGCAATTCGCGCCTGTTGCCCGGCGTCCAGGTCGAGTATCCGGCTCAGGCGGGCGATCACCGTCGCCACGTCGCCGGCCCGCTCGCGGGTGAGGAACAGGTTGAAGGTCGGTACGTTGCCCGCCAGCAGCACCTTGTTGCGGTCATACACCAGGCCCCGGGGCGGCGGGATCGGGCGCAGGTGGATGCGGTTCTTCTCGGACACCGCCACCTGGTAGTCGTGTTGCGTCACCTGCAGGACATACAGCCGGCCCACCAGCGCGCAGGTCAGGACGATCACCAGCACGGCGCTGGCGATGATGCGGCGGTTGACGATCCGCTGGTTGTCGGCCTGATCGTGGAAGGGGGTGTGCTCTGGCATCGAAGACTCTTGGGGCTGGGCAGTGACCGGCCAGGCGGATGGCCGGCCAGCATGGGGAACATTGGCGGTGGTCGCCGAGGGCAACCACGATCGTGGGTTGGAGCGCGGCGGGCCGTGGCGGTGGACGGATGCGCACGAGCATGGGCATGGACATGGGCTGGCCTCAGCCCGGGTCCGGAGCGACCTGGTTCAGGCGCAGGGTCTCGGCCATGATCCGGCTGAACAAAGGCGCCGCTACCAGGCCGCCGAAGAAGCCGTGCTGGCGCGGGTTGTCCACCACCACCACGATCACGTAGCGCGGCGCGGCAGCCGGGGCGAAACCGGCGAATACCGCCCGGTAGGAGCGCGCCAGGTAGCCCTGGACTCCGGCACCGGTCTTGCGCGCCGTGCCGCTCTTGCCGCCCACCTGGTAACCCGCGACCCGCGCCCGGTAGATACCCCGCGGCCCCTCGACCACCTGCACCAGCATGTCCCGCACGCGGTTGGCCACCTGCGGCGCCATGGCCTGCACGCCCTTGGGCGGCGCCGATAGCCGCAGCAGCGACAAGGGCAGGCGGACGCCACCGTTGACCAGGGTGGCGTAGGCCCTGGCCAGTTGCACCGCGCTGACCGAGAGGCCGTAGCCGTAGGCGAGGGTGGCGGTTTCGCTCGGGCGCCAGGTTGGCCGGTTGGGCAGCACGCCGAGCCGTTCGCCGGGAAATTCAAGGCCCGTTGCCTGGCCCAGGCCCACCCGTTGCAGCAGGTCATGGATGCGTGGCGCGCCGATGTCGAAGGCCACCTTGCTGATCGCCACGTTGCTCGAACGCACCAGGATGCCGGTCAGGTCCAGGGTCTGGCCGGCGGTCCTGGAGGCATCGCGGATGGTGTAGCGGCCGACCTTCAGGGTGCCGGTGTCGACGTGCACGCTGTCGCCGGGTTTCCAGCGCCCGCTTTCCAGGGCCGCTGCTACCGAGAATGGCTTGATGGTCGAGGCCGGCTCGAACACGTCCACCACGGCGCGGTTGCGCATCATTGCCGGGCTCAGTTGCGCGCGGTTGTTGGGGTTGTAGCTGGGCTGGTTGGCCAGGGCGAGGATTTCTCCGGTCTTGACGTCGAGGATCACCACGCTGCCGGCATCGGCACCGTTGTCCTCGATGCCCTGGTGCAGCTCGCGATGGGCGACGTACTGCAAGCGCAGGTCCAGGGACAGCGCCAGGGGCTGGCCGGGCCGAGCCGGGCGGGACACGCCCAGGTCCTGGATCAACTGCCCACGCCGATCCTTCAGCACCTGTTGCAAGCCATCGTGCCCGCGCAGCAGTGGGTCATAGGCAAGCTCGATGCCCTCGCTGCCGCGGTTGTCGATATCGGTGAAACCCACCGCATGGGCCGCCGTCGCCCCGGCTGGGTAGAAGCGCCGCGACTCTTGCACGGCGTGCACACCGTCGATCTTGAGCGCTTGCACTTGCTGCAGCATGCGCTCGGCGACTTGCGGTGCCAGGCGCCGATGTAGGTAGAGAAACGCCTTGTGGCGATTGCCCAGCAGCAAGGCCTCCAGGCGGGCTGGCGGGATTTCCAGGGCCTGGGCCAGGGCCGGCCAATGCGCGCGTTGTTCGAGCAACTGTCGGGGGTTGGCCCACAAGGTGGTGACCGGGGTGCTCACCGACAGCGGCTGGCCGTTGCGGTCGGTGATCAGCCCCCGGTACGCGGGCAGGCCGATGTGCCGCAGGCTGCGGGCATCGCCCTGCTTGATCAGGAAGGCCTTGTCGGTCACTTGCAGCTGGATGATCCGCGCGCAGATCGCCAGGGCCATGCCGGCGACGATGGCCACGGCCAGGCTGAAGCGCCAGGGCTGGCGGGTGGTTGATGCTGGAGTCATGGGGCAGTGCTTTGCAGGCCCGCGGCGGGCAGTCGATGGCTTGAAGAGGTCGCACACGGCGGGTCCAGCCGTGGCGTCATTCGGTTAACCAGGCAGGGCTGGGGATGTGCAACAACTTGAGGATTCGGGCATTGAGGCTGCCGGTCAGCGGCAACTCGCAGTCCATCTGGAACAGGAAGATCGCCTGGGCGGTCTGTTCACCCGCCACGCCATCGACCAGGCCCTGGTAGTAGTCCCGTGCGGCCAGCGCCCGTTGCAACTGGCTGATGACCTGCTGGCCGGATGCCGAGCCTGGGGCCTCCTGCATGCAGTGTGGCTCGGGCGCTGAGCAGGGGCCGGCGGCAACCGTGTCCGGCTCCTGGCTCGCCAGCGTTGCCGTCAACGCCCCGGCAGGCACCACCAGCAGCAGGGCCAAGGCCGCCAGGGCTGTGCCGTGCTTGGCATGCTGTTTCATGTCTAGTCCCCTGGTATCCGCCGTGCCTTTCCTGGTGCCCATCGGGCCCGGGTTGCACCTGCTGCGGATATTCCTGTGTCGCTTGAAAAGCCTTACCGCTCAATCGCTTAGTGGGCGATAAAAGGTTATGGGGGGACATTTTAAGAAGGCTAGAATATAGAGCAACGCGCTATATGGGCTATCTGATATGAATCCAGTTGATATCGAAGCGGTGGACCTCAACCTGCTCCGGGTGTTCGTCGCCTTGATCGAGGAGGGCGGGGCCAGTCGAGCCGCCATTCGCCTTGGGGTCACCCAGCCGGCGGTCAGCGCCGCCCTCGGGCGCCTGCGGGACATCTACGGCGACCCGCTGTTCGAGCGCACCGGCCGTGGCCTGCGCCCGACCACCCGGGCCAATGAGCTGGCGCCGCTGATCGGCGAGGCCATCGATCGTTGCCGCCTGGCCCTGAGCCTGTCGGTGGGCGGCCGGGAGACCCGTGGCCGGACCATCACCATCGGCCTTTCCGACGACAGCGAGATCGCCCTCGGGCAGCAGATCCTGGCGGCGGTGGAGCAGCGCCTGCCCGGGCTGCGGATCATCTTCCGCCAGACCCACAGCGGCGTGGTGCAGGACATGCTCATGGGTCACAAGGTCGATATCGCCATCAGCGCCGGTGGCTTCTCGTCCCAACTGGTGACTCGCACCCGCCTGGGCCGGGGCAACTACCTGTGCATCGCCGATGCCCACAACTCGATCCCCCAGAGCGCCGCAGACTACGCGGGGCGCCCGCACCTGCTGGTGTCCTCGGCTGGCTACGTGGGCATCGTCGACGAAGGGCTGAACGCCGCCGGCTACAAGCGCACGGTCAAGGTCTCGACCTCGCACTTTGCCGCCGTGCCGTTCCTGCTGGTGGGCTCCAGCCTGATCACTACCGTGCCGACCCACGCCGCCCGGGCGATGGCACGGATCACCTCGTTGCAAACCTTTCCCTGTCCCGTGCCGATGCCGTCCTACGAGCTGGAGATCGGCATGCGCGTGGGCAGCAAGCACGATGAAGCGATGCAGGTGGTCAAGGCGCTGATCCTGGATTGCATCAAGGAGCATTTCTTTTTGCAGTGAGGAGGCCTGGCGAAAGGCCCATCGGCAGCGCGCCGGCTCGGGCCAGAGCATCGCCGCGGATCGCACCGTTCGTGGCTGAAATGGCCGCCTTCATCGGTGAGTAATTGCATGGATTTGACCACCCATTTGCATTGCAATTGAGCAATCGTTTGCGTTCGACTTGACCAGCACACGCCGAAGTGACGACCGACAGAGAACGACCCGCTTTCGTCATTCAGAATTGGCTAATTGGCAAAAGCCAGACATTCGCACCCGTCTATGAAATCAGAGGCGATTCACTTCGAGGCGGCGGAGTGACGAAAAAGGTCGGCTCTCCAGCGTTTTTCCTTCAGCGTTCGTATGCGCCCTCCAGTCATGACAGAGGGCGCAAATGAGTTGTTGCTCTTTTGAGGGTCAGCTTGCAGACGTCTGCTTTAACCAATCCAGAATTATCTTGGTTGTATCTTTTGGCTTCTCTTCCTGAATCCAGTGGCCTGTGTCCAGACTGACAACATCAACGTTTGGCACAAAGTCACTCAGATTGGGGGACTTGGGTATCGTATCGCGGTCCCCGTAGATCATTAGGGCGGGGTGAGGAACAATCGGGTCTACGTCCGCCAAGAGATGCCAGTTGCGGTCTAGATTTCGATACCAGTTGATACTGCTCGTGAAGCCAGAGACCTCGAACGCGGCGTCGAGGACAGACAGCTCGGCATCTGTCATGAGCGGCTCTCCGGTATCAGCCTCAGCCTCAGCCAAGTTGATCATTGCCATTCCTAGGTCGGGTGCTTGTGTTTGTTCATTCTTGCGATACAGATTTCGAAGGAACTGTTGCCTGTTTCGATCCAGGATCGCATCCGCCACTCCAGGGTTCCGGTTGAAATGCACCATGTAGTTATCAGGCCCCATGATGTTTTCGATCAGCTCCACCCACGGGATATCACCCCGTTCCTGATAGGGAAGTGCGAGCGCGATGAGCTTGCTCACTCGGTTTGGATGCAGTAACGCCGTACCCCAGACAACATTAGCGCCCCAATCATGGCCGACAAAGACGGCATCGTCGTATCCGAAGTGATCAAGCAGCGCGATAAGGTCGCCAGTCAAATGTGCGAGGTCATATGCGGTCACGTCAGTCGGCCGTGCAGAATTGCCATACCCACGCTGGTTCGGCACGATGACGTGATAGCCCGCGGTTGCAAGTGCTGGCAATTGATACCGCCAGCAAAAGGCATGCGCCGGCCAGCCGTGACAAAGCACGATCGGGTTTCCAAAGTTTTCTTTTCCGGCTTCAAAAACCTCCAATTCAACGCCGTTTACCGATATCAAAGTGGGCTGGGGAAAGCCGTTGGAGTTAAACATTCATCTTCCTTTTGGGTTTGGATGGGCAATCAGGCAGTGGTGCAGCACTGAATGCCGGTAGGTCCGAGGGTTCGAGCCAGACATTCAGCTGGCGTCGACACTCGTAAACTACGAGGTAAAGGTGTCAAAATCTGAAACCTTTGATTATTGATCCAAAGAAAATGAATGTTCGCCTTCGACAAGAAGCCATCATACGCAGTCTCCGTCGCAACGGATCATCAACCATTGCCGAGCTCGCAGGACAGGTAGGGGCATCCCGCAGCACGCTGCTACGTGACATTAATGCGTTGCGAGAACAGGGTTTTGTCATTCGCTCTGAACCAGGTCGCGGCGGCGGGCTGCAGCTTGACCCTCGTTCAGTCCAGACCGCGCCACGTCTTTCAGTGATCGAGGTTTTTGCGCTTTTGATCAGCGTGGCATCTATGCGCGCGGCGGGAAATCTACCATTTTCAAGCATTGCAGATACCGGGCTTGCAAAGATTGAAAAGGCACTGCCGTCAGACAAAATTCGGGATTTGCGGCATTTTTTGGACTGCCTGTACATTGGCGAACTTGCCCCGCAGGTAGACAGATCCAGTATCGGAACAATGGACCCTGCCTTGCTTCCGGAATTCGAGGCAGCGTTTCTTCAGCACCGGCATCTGCGGTTCAATTACCGCGATGCGAAAGGTGAAAGCAGCACACGTGTAGTTGAGCCGCAAGCGATGTTGATTCTGCCGCCACTCTGGTATCTGGTGGCCTGGGATCCTGCACGTGAAGATTTCCGGCATTTCCGCATGGACCGGATCAGAAAACCGCACTGTATCGAGGGAACGACGTTTCGAAAACGAAACGTCGTTTTCGATAATGGTGTCCGGCCTCTGGATCATTCACAGCACTAGTGTTTCTGAATATGAGGCAACATCTAACCGCTATATCCGCACCTACTAAAGCAGCGGACGTTAGCCGCAGTGCCGGAAATCAGCAATTTGGACTCTTCAGTGTCACTCACCGCGCACTGTACGAACGGCAGCAAGGCCATTAACGTAAGTCCACACTCTTTGCAAACGACCCCTCTATAACCCCAATGGCGGCCGCTGGCGTGGCTGCTAAAAGATGGTAAAGGGGACTCACATTGTAATTGCTTTCAAGGTCCGCTTTTGGCCGATTTCTGCCTGTCGCCACCGCCACAACGCGCAGCTCTCAGTCGATCATGGTGACTAAGCGCGCTTGTCAGACCGAATGCAAACGCCTGGTCAAGTGCAATTCAATCGAGCGGTCAGTACCGATGCAATCAGGTGGTCAAGTGGAGTGCAGTTTCGCAATCGGCAACCGGACATTGGTCCAGGCCCTGATCAAGGCGCTGCGCCACCAGCACGCCAAGGGCGCCTGGCTGGCGACCTACTGCACCAGCAACTTCCTGCTGGCCGAGGCCGGCCTGCTCGATAGCCGATACGCCACCCCCCCCTGGGCCCAGACCGGTGATTTTGCCCGGCGTTACTTGCGGTTACGCTTGCTCCTCATCGAGCAGGAAGGCCTGTTTTGCGCCGGGGCCGTTACGTCCTACCTGAACCTGGCGATCCGCCTGGTGGAAAACTCGCGGCGCGCCTCTGGTCAGCGCCACCGCCAAGCCCTTGCTGTTCGAGACCAACCGTATCGGCTAGGCGCCCTAAGCCAACTTGCTGGGCGAGCACGGCCACAGCGACAAGCTGGTGGCCCAAGCCCAGCACCGCATGGAAGCGACCCTGGCCCTGGGCTTTCGCCTGCCGGAACCGGACTAGCTCAGCATGGAGCAGACCTGCCAGCAGGTGGGCTACAACGATCTCAGCACCTTTCGCAGCCTGTTCAAGCGCAAGACCGGCCTGTCGCTGGGCGATTACCAGAAGCGTTTCAGGCAGGTGCCAGTACTGGGTGGAGGGTGACGAGCCGCTGATGGCAGCTTCGTTCCAGAGCTTCTATTGGAGTGCCCAGGGTTGGCGGTCAAGCGGTTCGGTTTCTGGCCTGCTTATAGCTTCCAGTGCTCCTCGACCAAATAGAGAGGTTTGTCGGCCATCAGTAGCTTGATGGCATCTATGTGTGCTGTGTAGTCCGCCTCGGAGAACTTGGTCCATCGTGGATTGCGCTTTTGCGCGGAGTTGAAGGCTAAGCGTGCCTTGCCCAGTGTTGAACGGTTGTTCCATAAGTAACTGCGCAGTCCCTTGAAGAGTTCGTAATCCAGAGGAGGATGGATCAGGGCAACTCTTGGATGTTGATGGTGGCCGCCGCAGACCAGCATGGTTTTCAAATAGATGTTGACTAGTTTATGGGCATGGCCGAAGGAGAATTTGGTTACTCCCAAACGTGTTGCCTCGGTCTCGATCTTCTTCATGAAATTCATTTGCCATTTGTCGACGTCCTGTTCGATATGTTCTGGTCCGGTTACTTGGGCTAGCCCACTGCTCTCTATGAGATTAAAAGCCAAGACGTTGCCTCCACCGCTCAGGCCGCGACCGTATGCGGAGGCTGCGCACCACTTGGCATAGAGGTGTTTGTGTTTCTCTATGGAGTATTCGTCCGTAGCTGAGCTCACGTGGTTTTTCCCGTTAACATTTGAACTGTCCCTTGTTCGGTGGTCTTTGTAATTCACCTACTTTGAGGCTTCAGCTCTTGGTGATGGCTGCCATCTGCAGTCGGGAGCTTTCGACCTCAGGCGAGTGCTATAGCGCTCTGAAATTCTTATATGTACAACGTTGATCGAACCGGCCAGTTCGCCAGCTTACGTGTAGGGTGTCACCCGCTTCGCCAAGCTGTTGCGATTGACCTCGATCTCATCCCGGACAGCCTTGCCGCGATAGACCATGGAGGTTTCATGGCGCACGAAGTCTCCCTCGCGTTGGGCGCTCAGCCAATTGAATGAGCCTACACATAGCAATTCCTGATCAGCCATCAATAGTTTGCTGTGTACCTTTTTCACCACGCGCACCTGAATGGCCTGAGCCTTGAGTTCGGCTAGTACTGACTGGAACTGCTGCACTTTCTTGGGATCTCCGCCGGGATTCGAGGGAGTGGGCTCGGTATTGAGTAGCAGGTCAGTGTAGACCTCCACCTGTACTCCACGCTGTACCGTATCGCGCATGTGCGCCAAAGCACCGGTGCTGTGCAGACAACGCAGCCGGACCCAGGGCGTAACGATCTGCACCTGCTGGCGTGCTGTCCGTAATGTTTGTGCCAGGAATGCGTCGTGTTCTACCCATTCATGTAGATGACTCAGGCCAGTACCAAGATCCTCTCTGGGCTGGTAGGCGAACTGCAACTCATTGGTTGGGTTTGCCAACAGGAACTGAGCTAGCAATCCACGTGGCTTTCCAGGTGGCACCTGGCTGAACAGGTCCATGTCGCCAAACACCAGAAAACTGTCTTTGGCTCGGGAAACCGCCACATTGAGCATGCTCTCCCGACGATCGATGAAGCCACCGTCGTCGTGTTTGGAATACACCGCCGAAAAAATCACCACTGGCCGTTCGGCACCCTGGAACGAATGCACCGTGCCCACGGTGATTTCACTTGCGCCCTTGCCTGCGCGGATACCAAGGGCTGCGCAGGCTTGCGCGACGGTGGCCGCTTGAGCACTGAAAGGCGTGATCACCCCGACGATCTCGCACAACTCCTTGTTGCCGTAACGTTGCCTGAGCTGGGCTTCATTGGCCTGAATCCAGGCGGCGATGGTTTGTGCCTCGAGCAGGTTCTCGCGGCTGCCCTGATTGTCCTGTCGGCAGAGACCGTCGATATGCAAGTAGCCGAGTCCGGGTAGTCCGCCGGCAGGTTTCTGCCCCCGACGCGGCTGCAGCTTGCCCTTGTAGCAAAGGGCGTTGCAGAAGGCGATGATCGAGTCGTAGCAACGGCGGTGCTCATACAGGTACATGCCGCGCGCAAGCTCAGGGTCGTAGTGGTAGCGGCTGGCACTTTGGGCTACAGCCATGACACTGCCGCTGGCCGCGCTGTGGCCGCCGTTGCAGAAAGCCGCATAGCCGTGTTTTACCTGGCTTCGCTCCACCAGTCCGGCGCTGGCCAGGTTACCGATATCCACGCTGGTCGGGATCGACCATATTGGCTCGATCTGCTGGGTATCACCGATTACCAATGCCTGCCTGGCGAGGGCAAACGATGGGGCGGCCACTTCGGGCAGGACCTGGCCAGCTTCATCGACGATCAACAGATCGATGAAATCAACCAGGTAATCATCGACGAAGTTGCCATTCTCGTGACGTTTGCACAGTAGTTCGGCCGGCAAGCGGAAGAAGGTCGCGACTACGCAGGGTGTTAGCTTCATCCAGCGCCGCCAGTTGCCGGCAATGGTCTTCGCGCCGTTCTTGCCTCTTCGCTTGAGGATCGTCGGAAGGTCTTCGGCAAGCTCCATTAGCCAGCGACCCTCCCAGTAGTGGGTGGTCAGGAGGAAAATTTCGAAACGCACAGAGGTGTCGGCCCAGACATCGCATTCGGCAAGAGTGACCTGCGCTGCCGGCTTTTCACTGGCTTGCGCCAGTACAGCGATCTTCAACCGCCATGTCGCCAGTTCGCGTTGCTCTGTGGCCAGCAATTGTTGGCCGAGGCGTAGACGTGTTTCACGTTCGGCAAGGGTGGCAAGCGCAACGGCCTCGGCAGACGTCAGGTAGTTTTCGATCTCAGCGATACTTGTAGCGCCTTGGAGTAACGGGTCGGTCTCGGCCAATTGAAGCTTGGCCAGGCGCAACCGCTTGGCGGCCACCGGTCCGATCCAGTTGAACAAGGTATAGAACAGCGATTCGTGGGCTAGGTAATGCCGAAAGTTTTTCAAGCGCTGTTGTGCGGCACAGAGCTGCTGACGCTGCTCATCGCAGGAGAGTTCGCGTTGTGCAATCGTAGCTTGGGGAGTGGGTCCAAGCTCCATCATAACGGCCTCCCGCGCGGCAACCAGAGCGGGCCAGGCCTGTTCGATACCGAGCAGTTGCTGGTGGCGAACCTGGATCTGTTCACGCAACCGTTCGACCACATCGCGCACACCAGGCTCTTGGGCGTCGGGAAAGGCCTCGATAGCCTTTGCCAGGTATTGGGCTTGGGCCTGTTCGAGATACGCCGGTGATTCCAGGCCGGTGAGAAAGGCCTGGGTCTGATAGGCGTTCGACATATCCTTTTCGGCTGAAGCCTTGGGGAAATACGCACCGAAGCTCTTGATCTCTGGCAGCCAGCGCCCGGCGAGCGGGCCGCAGCCGTGAGCGAAGTCCTTGCCGAAGGCGGCGATGATATTGGTGACGGCTTGGTTGTTAGTGGAGCTGGCGACGATTACTGGCGGATCGCCACCGGCCAGCGCTGCTCGAGCCCACAAGGAAGCTACCACTGACAGCACCAAGGTGGTCTTGCCCGTACCGGGAGGGCCATTGACGGCTAATACATCGCCTGCCTCGCCAACCAGCAAATGGGTCAAGGCGTCCCGCTGGGCCGAAGCCAGGGCGTATTCATCGCCAGCGTGGGCAAGACGTACGGCAAAGCCACTGTGTGGTGCCAGGCAGGGTTCGGTGAGAGAAGGAGTGTGTTGGGCAAAGCGCTCGAACAGCTGTGCCTTGGGTTTTTGGTGGCGCAGGTAGTCGTAGAGACGCACGATGTTTTGGCTGAAACCGCTCGGCTTGTCCTCTTTGAATAACAAGCCGTGGTTGGCATGCATCAGGCTGTCTTGGTTATGTTTCCAGCCATTGCTGACGGTCCGAAGCATTTTCCAGCAAAAGTGCAGGTAGGTTCGCCACTGGGCGTGATGTTCCTCCTCATCCTGCGTCTGCTCTGCAGCCAATGGTTCGAAGCAGGGCACCTCCTCGGTGGACAGGAATGCATCCAGGTCTGCCTGGGTACCAATGGTGAAATTGTCTTGGTCCAGTGGTTCGAGAATGTCGCGGGGAAGGAGTACTCGGGAGGTCGGGTATAAGCGGCCGTCCCTGGTAACCAGTACATCACAGACCAATGGTGTGACCACTGCCGGCATGTCCTTGCGAGCCTTGCCGTGTTCCAGGCGCTGGTAGTACACCAGTGGGCGCAGGGTGACCTTGATCGTGGCAGCCGTTTGCGGCTCACCCATGAACAGCATTTCGGCGAGCTCGACTGGCAGGCGTCCGCTCGACACGTTGCAGTTTGGAACCTCGATGAGTTTTTCGGCTTGGCTGGCGTCCAGTGCGCCGTTGCCGTTCTCTGCGTCGGCCAGAGAGTTTCGCCAGTAGGTGGCGAGTTTCAGTGCGTGTTCGTTCATCGTCCTGATTCAATACAGACCGGCACTTACTGTAGCGGTCGAGGAAAATGTTGTGGTGTATGGCCAAGATCGGCAAGTACCTAGCGTTGCACTAAAACTCTCAATTGCTGAGGCCTTTAGCGTAAAGGCATATTGGCATCATCGCCCCTTGATGGACAATCACTTGCATGATGCTGATGGTTGCCATTACTCGCTCTGGGGTTAGCTGGGCCTGATCGAAACCAGCTAGGCTTCTGGCAGGAGCAATGCAGGGTGCTGGATACCACGCAAGGAGCTGCCAATGACCGCTTTATCCTGGACCCAGGTCCGTGAAATACCCGGCGAATCACTGGAGTTCGGCGCCGCCCATGTGCGTTGTGCCTGGCGTCGCCACACCCTGGCGGCGCACAAGTTCGCCAGCCTGGAGCATGCTTTCGTCAGCAGCCCCCACGCCCTGCCGAGGCTCTTGCAGGACGTGGGCGGCAACCCCAATGCCCGCCAGCATGAGGAGCGTGGAACAGCGGTGTTTGCCGCGGTGTGGTACCCGACAGGGCAGTGGGCGATCTTGTGCGACGCGACCCGCGCCACCCTGGTGCCTCGCGCCGCAGTCGAGGCACTTGCGGCCTGCGGGCAACGCGATGACCGTGTTACCGAAGCGCTACGGGAGCTTTTTGCGGCAGCGCCGGCGAGTCTTTTGCGGACGCTGGACGAGGCTTTTTATCGTTTGAATATCGCGCGACCTACTGCCTGAAAGTTGCACCTGCCTGCCGATCAACTTGGTTAAATCGCACGTTGTTTCAAACACCGAAGTTGAAAGCGATGGATATTCTTGGCCGGTTACCTGAATAGCGCTGTACCGAATGCAAAAGCCATGAGGGAAACATCAGGAAGGTGCCACTTTCCGGAACTTGGGTGATGCCAAAACCTGCTGCCAAACAGTCCTTGATGCGCATGCGCAGTGCCGGGTTGTAAGTCGAGGCGATCATGCCTCTGGGGTCGATGAATTCGATATCGCCTCCCACCTGCAGTTGCTCTTCGCGCCCGCCGGTATCGACCCAATAGACCCCAGACCAGAATGCCCCGGGGTGCCCATGCAGCGCATTGGCATGGCCGGCTTGATTGACGTTGACCCAGGCGTTGATCTTCCACTCGAAGTTGGGTTCGACCAGGCCGTATTGTTCGCTGTGCACCGCAGTGAGTTGGCTGGCGAAGTCCTTGGCGAATTGCACCAGGGACTCGCAAGCCGTGCCCCCCCAGAGGTTGAAATCGCTCGGCGATTGCCAGCCGCCGTCGTTGCTGTGCTGCGCGCCGCACAGGTCTTGGGCCATGCGGCTGGCGATCAGGGCCTTGAGTTGCACATTCAGCGCGTGGGCATCGGGGTGGCGCAGGCTCGCTACCGGCGTGGCGAACAGATGGCGGATATTGATCAGTTGCGGGTCCACGAGGGTGTTGGCAAGAGGCATGTAAATTCCATTTAAAGTACCAGGATGGCTCTGGCTAGTTGCAGGTCCGAGAGTTGCGAGTCCCCCGTTACTTGGCGAATCCTGGCGAATGCCGCTTCAATGCGGACCCCGCGAATATCGCCGTCACTGGCAACGAATGCCGCTGCGTCATCCTTGGCCGCCAGCACGATCTTGTCGTCCTTGAACGAGCCGCTAGTGCCTTTGGACGCACTCATGGTGAGACTGACCGAAATATCGGTGGTCATGACGAAACTGGTGGCGTGGGCATGCATGCTCATCAGGCCGCAAACAACACATAACAGGTGGGGAAAGTTTGGCCGTTTCATTGGATCTACGAAGGTTAAGTTGGGGTTAAATTCGGGGGTGAACCCTACCAACGGGTAACCTTCGGCAACCTCAGGGCTTTTGCTAAAGATTGTTAAAAAGTGCGATGGGGGGGGCTTTCTTGAACTTTCTCGGCAACTTTCAAGTTGCCCTTAGTAGGCAGGAATTGATTATCGGCAATCGCCGCCGCGGCGCGGCGAATTAAGTGCCGGATCGCCTATTTTCAGCGCTGTTGGCTGAGCGTTCACCGCCGCCTCTGCTGGTAGAGCAGCGGCGGGGCGCGGCAGCGGTTTCAGTCGGGGGAGGGGCTATGGCCTGGCGCCCAAGCGCTGCACCTCGGGGAACAGCTGGCCCAGGGTGCGACGAGCCTGGGCCGCCTCCAGGTAGGCGTAGAGCAGGTCGGTCAGGTCTTCGAAGCCCAGGCGTCGGCCGTCGAGCATGGGATTGCACAGCCACAGGCGGACCCGCATGCCCGCCGCCACGCTCCGGGCGTTGGGCGCGGCCAGGGCCTTGAAGCCGGCCGGGGCCAGTTCCGGCGCGCGCTGGCCGGCGCTCACCGAGAACACCACGGCCAGGCTCAGGTAGCGCTGCTCCAGTTCGAAGGCATCGAAACAGGTCCAGGGCGTGGGTTCGGTGGCGTTGGCGAACTGCAGGCTGTCGGCGCTCAGTGCCAGCACCCGCTGGCCGTGGCGTCGGCGCAGGGCCTCGGCCCCCATCAGGCCGGCGAGCCCAGCGCCGAGCAGCAGCGCGCCAGGCCCCCAGAACAACAGCTGGGCCGAGTGCAACTGCCAGGCCGTAGGCAGGCTGGCCAACCAGCCGCCGATGGCCAGCAACAGCACCGAGAGCAGGGCCAGCAGGGCCGCCTGGCCCAGGCAGCGCTCATGAATCTCACACTGGCCCTGGGGGCCGTCGGCGGCCGCTTGCAGTTGTTCCAGCAGCGCTTCCTTGCCGGCGTTATCCACGGCCTTGCAGCTCATCCAGTTGCTGCTGGGCGTTGGCGGCCTGGCAGTAGGCGTCCAGCAGGGCGCAGATGTCATCGACGCTGAGTTTTTGCCCGGCGCGCATCAGGCCGGCGGAGTGGATGCGGATCTGCGGTTGCGGGTCGCGCAGGGCCACGGCCTGGTTGCCGAACAGCTGGCGCACCGGGCGATGGCTGGGCAGCGGGGCGTCGGCGCGCAAGGTCAGTTGTTGCAGGGTTTGCAGCAGCTCGTCCTTGACCTGGATGTCCACCACGTCGGTGAGGTTGACCGGCGCGCTCAACGGCTCGGCGAACAACTGGCGCCGGGTCAGGCGCATGAAAACCTGCTGGCCGGCGTTGCGGTGCTGCCAGCTGACCACGGCGAACAGCAGGGTCAGGAACAGGCCGCAGAGCAGCAGGCCGGTCTTGCCCTGGTGCAGGCCCAGGGCCAGGGCGCCGAGGGACGCGAGGGTCAGCAACGGGCCGAACACCTGGTAGCGGCGGGTGTTGGTGAACTCGCTCTGCTCGGGCACGCGCTCGATCACCTGTTGCAGCTCGGCGATCACTCGCTGGCGCTGGGCGGCCTGGGGATGCTCGGCCATGGGCGGGAGGGCGGAATCGGGGTGTTGGGCATCGGTCATGGGGGAGCCTTGGATCAGGGGAGGGAACAAGCACGGGCGGCGCGGGGGCGCTCGCCCGCGTGAGGGTCATTGCGCTTTGAGGTAGTCGTTGAGGAAGGCCTGGGCATTGCCATAGCTGGACAGGTTGTCGTCATAACCCACCTTCAGCGGCTTGGCCTGGCCCGGCAGGTGCAGCTCGCCATAGCCTTCCTGGAGCACCAGCACCACGAACTTCTGGCCGTCGACCTGGGTGAAATAGCGCGTGTCGCGGGAGGTCTGTTCCACGTTCATCTTCTGGATGCGCATGTTCCAGTCGTGGTCGGCGTCTTCCACCTGCACCAGCGCCTGGTTGGCGCTGCGCTCGCCGATGCGCAGGGTCCAGACCTTCACCCCGTGCGGGCCGTTGTAGGCCACCATCTTGTCCGCCACCTGCGGGCGTTCCTCGGCCTGGGCCATCCCGGCCACCAGGGCCAACGCCATGGCCCATGCGGCCGTCCATCGGCTATACAAGTGCATCCTTCACGCTCCTGAGAAATTGAAAAGGGGCAGCTATTGAAGTCGGCGCTGGCCGCGCTGCCAAGCACTATGACCGTCGCGCACACTAAAAATGCCGTCGCTCACAAGTGGCGATGGACAAAGTGTGAGTGGGTTACCATTGGCCACCGCACGCCAGGCAGTCATGGACACGCTTTACCGATGGAATGCTGGAACCCCTATCTCGACACCCAATTTCGCTTCGACCGGCCCGGCGCCCTGGCCCGTGCCGGGGTCTTCGATCCCACTGCCCGCCGAGTGATGGGCAGCGCCATCGGCCACTACCGCGCCCGCACCGTGCGCGCCCATGTGCAGTACTTCGACTGCAACCTGCAATTTCCCGAGCCGCTGCGCATCCACAAGGTGCTGCCGGACAGCCTGTGCATCGTCCAGGTGCTCGACGGCCAGTGGCGGCACCGGGTCGATGGCCAGCTCAACCACTACACCCCCGGTGCGCCCCACGCCCTGGGTCTGAGCGAGACCATGGAAGCGGTGGACCAACTGCCCGCCGGCAGCCACGCCTGCCTCTCCGGGCTGCGTATCGCCGGGCATTACCTGCGCGAACTGGCCGAGGAAGACTCCAGCCTGCAACCCTTGCTCGGCCTGCTGGACGACGGCATGTGCTTCAGCGAATTCCAGCGCTGCCAGGCCCTGGGCAACCTGCTGCGACGGCTATACCAGTCGCCGTACCAGGGCGCCCTGGAGCGCCTGCACCAGGAGAGCCTGAGCCTGGCGGTGCTGGTGGAGCTGGCGGCGCACCTGCAAGGCCAGCGCCCCGGACCACCGCCGACGGTGCGCGGCCGCCTGGACCTGGCCCACGAAGCCCGGCGCCTGCTCGACGCCCAGCTGATCGAGCCGCCCGGCAGCCAGGCCCTGGCCCAGCAACTGGGTGTAGGGGAAACCACCCTGCGCCGGGCCTTCGCCCAGGTCTTCGGCCAGTCGATGCTGCAGTACCTGCGCCAGCAGCGCATGGAACTGGCCCGCACCCTGTTGCGCCAGGGCAAATGGCAAGTGGCGCAAATCGCCTATCGCCTGGGCTATGCCAATCCCGCCAACTTCAACCACGCCTATAAAGCCCACTTCGGCCACCCGCCAGGGGCGGAACGCGGCAAGCCCTAGCCTCTTGAGGATGATGAACCATGAGCAAATTGACTACGCTGATCGCTGAAGCCAAGGCTGGCCTCTCTGTGCAGCAGAACATCCCCCAGGCCGCCTGGGAGGCCATCGCCCGGCAGTGTGGCGAGGCGGAAATCGTCGAGATCGAGGCGCGCATCGCCACGCTGACCGCCCAGCGCGAAGCGGTGGAGGAGTGGGATGGCGACACCCTGGATGACCTGTATTTCGCCATCGCCAACTTCACCCGCTTGTTGGCACTGGCCGTGGCCCATGGGCGTGGAGAGTGAGGGGGCGGTTGACCGCGCAACGGATTAGTTCAAGGACAGCCTGAGTGAGCGCCACGCTTTGGCTGACGCACCCCTGGCGCCCGAGCCCACTCAGACAAAGTCCGCAGGCTCGAAGCGCTCGCTGGTATCCATGCGCACAAAGCGCAGGCCCAGCGTTTGCAGATGAGCCTCATACAATCCCTGGGCGCAATAGCTGATCAGCAAGCTGCGGCGGCGCGCGCCGCTGGGGTTCAGGCTGGCCCCATGCACCAGATCGGCATCGAACAGCAGAATGTCTCCCGCAGCGCCCGAGAGCTGCACCGCATGGGACTCCTCACTGAAATCAAAGGGCGCCAAAAGCTCCCCAGGGCGGTGACTGCCGGGCACGATGCGCGTCGCGCCATTGGCCGGTCCATAGTCATCGAGATAGACCAGGGCAATGGCCCGATCCCCGAGGCGCTGCTCCGACAGATCCCGATGCAGCGCCTGATGACCGCCCCCCGGCAACGGCTCGCGGCCCTCCACCTGAGCCAGAAAAAAACCTTCCCCAATCAACTCGCCGGCCACCGCCAGCACCGCTGGCAACCGACAGACCGCCTGCACCCGCGCATCCAGATCCACCAGCGCATGACGCCAATCGTGGCCCCGAGGCACCGGCCATTGTTGCGGCGCAATCACCCCCGCCTCGAACGTGGCCCGCAACTCATCCAGCCAGTTGGCGGGTACCGCCTGGCGCAGCAACTGGTAGCCGTTTTGATGGAGTTGTTCGCGGTCGATCATGAGGGGGCAGATGTCCTTATCCGAGGTGGGGGAGAGCATAGCGGCTCGGCCAATCGAGGGACATAACCGGCTACGGTTTAGCGGTTGCCGGACCCTAAGCAGAGCGCCTAGTCTGCTGCGGTCGCTGCAAAATCAGCGACCGGGCCTGAGAACCCGGTAAGATGCAGGCGCACAAGCGCCCGCCCACGATGCTGGCGCATTTTTGTGCCCGTCTATTCGTGTTATGGCGGCTGTGCGTGGGAGACCTTCGGGTCTGCCGGGTTCCTGTATCTCCGGTTTCTCAGCCCGCGCACAGCTGCCACCCATTCGCCTGAGAACGAACGCGGCAGCTCTCATTACCGATATGGGAGTTTCAATCATGTACGCCCGTAATCTATCTGGACCTTCCTTTCGTAATACCCGTCTCCGGGCTGTTGTAGGAGGTGTCCGATGAGCACTTCCACCACAGTCAAGACGTTGGGTTTCGTTACCTTTGGCAGTTGTGCCGATCCTGAATTAACGCTGTTTCGCGTAAACGCTGATGTGCCTTTGGAGCAGGCGTTGGAGCACGCCTCGACACTCCTGTACTACGCCAAGAAACTTGCGCTGGATGCCGCGATGGAAGAGCAGGGTGAGCGCTATGCTTGGGCTTCGCACTTTTTGGCGGAGATGGGTAAGGCGGTGATAGATGATGTGAGTTTGGGGTTGGGTGGAAGAGCGGCTGAGGGAGGGGCTCTGAGTTAGGGCTACACCGTACTAAGTAGATAGAAGCGCCGCTTATTGTTGGTTGATAAGCGGCGTCTTTGAGATTTGAGGAGGCAGCTTTCGGCCATAAGCGGACGTTCGCAATCGACCGCTACCCCACCAGAAACAATAGTTCCAACTATAAGTCAGCCTTCCTGTATCAAAGTCGAATTTCGAAATGGATATTTTGACGGTCGAGTGCGGTACCGCTCTAGGAGTGCTGTGTCATAGGGAATGAGTGCAGGTGCGGAGAAAAGTTGAAAATGGCGCATGGCCATCTTTAGATCTATGCTCGACGAACGCAAAAAAGAGAATGGAATGATGACAGCGAATCGCCCACTGCACTTACATACGCTGGATAGCCTTTGCGCAGACCTGATAGCAGGTGTACCCGTTAGCGTGGGCGATGACGGAAGTGCTTTCCAACTTAAATCAAACGCGTCGCGGGGCGTGCTTCGCTGGTATACAAAAAATAAATCTCGATGGGCAGCCAACGTTCAAACCACAGATGTGGAGGCTATAGTCGATGCAGCTATTGCCGCTCCCGATCCGCAGCCCCCACCTTCGAATGCCACCCCCTCAGACTCTCTCCGCAGATTTTCTCTCGTATCGATCAAAGCGCATCAGTTCGCCGGTCTTCATCATGCTGGAACCACACAAGCCAAACCAAGCGCCTTCGCCTTTGAAGTCAAAAACGGTGTGACCCTCTTCGAAGGGTACAACGGTTGCGGCAAGACATCCCTCATTAATGCCATCGTCTGGGCGTTGACCGGGGAGGTCTTACGACCTCAGCGACCACCGGAGTTAGGCAACAAGGATTTTGATTTTGAAGTTGATGGAGGCGCTATTCATAACGCCCCGCCGGTTGTGCCGCTGCCAGACCCGGCGATGGAAGCGTTAGCCACCCAAGCGATCCCCGTCAATACTTGGGTCGAGTTGGTATTCGAAGATCAAGATAGCCAGTCCTATCAAGTTCGTCGAAGCCTGAAGCGCGCAACGCGCAACGCCTTGAAGGAAGAAGTCTCCGGTCTTGAAGAAATGGGCCTAGATCCAATCGCCACTCGCGTTGGGACGACGATTCCCGGCATTCTGCCGTATGTTCAGGTCGGCTCTACCTCAGCATTAGGTAAGGCGGTGTCAGAACTCACTGGTATGGCACCTCTGGTCCAACTGGCAAACCATGCCCAAAAAGCCAAGAAAAAAATTGATGGCGACCTTTCAAAGAGCAAAAAAGGCGAACTGGAGAGATCAGACGAAGCCTATATCGTCACCCGCAGCGACCTGATAGACCTGATCCATAAGCACACATTAACTATTGAACAAGAAGCCGTTCCATTTCCTTCAGACGATTCGACTCTTGAGACCAGGCTAGATGAACTTGCGGTTCAGCTGGAAACGCTCAAGTCGTCCGGACTTGAGCACGCAAAACAGGTGTTAGGAGAGGCGTTCGATGCTCAGGATGAAAAGCAACGGAACGACTTGGTGAAGAGCATTGCTCCGGCACTTAGCGCAGTTGGCAAATTGGGCACTCTTCCCTCAATTATGCGGCTAGGTGGGCTGACCAAGCTCTCGGATGCTGAGGCAGCACCCATCCGGGATTTTATTTCTGCGGTGCGGAAAGAAGCAGAAGAACTTGTTGAGATTGCTGCCGAGCCAAACAAAGCGGCACGTGTGCGACTTTACGCACGGGTTGCATCCTGGATAAAGGAACATCCTGGACTGCACGACGAAAACAATTGTGCGGTCTGTGGCCACAATCTAGAAGATGTCGTAGATGACATCACAGGGCAAAAAATTAAGGACCACATAGGCGGGGCGGCTAAAGAAGGGGACTACGCAGGGCAAACCTTCACTACTTGGGCTCATCACGTCGTAGGTGAAATAACAACACGACTCCCAGCCGCTATTGCTGCAGAGGCAAGACGCGACTCTCCAGAAAGTCCGACTTCACTGCTTCGACAAGCGGTGGTAGACGAATTATTTCTTGATACCTCCTTCATCGGAAGTCTGGCGCCGCTCAAACAGAGCGTTGCTGAGGCCTGCGACCACCGCTTAGAGTCATTTCCAAAATTCAGCTTTACTGCTTCACCGTTGTTGGGAAGCGGACGACCTGAACTTGAAATGCTCAATAAACTTATCTATCGCGTTGAGCGCGCGCTGGCGTACCCCGAGTGGCGTAAGCGCGCCACATCGGCGAGGAACAGCTTCATGGCAGAGGTCATTGGTCAAGAAGCAACCGCCGAGTGTGAGACAGTGCCAAATTCACTTGTGGGGATGCTACAAAAGCTGCAAGCCGTGGTCGCTGCGATAGCCCCTGTTGACGATGCTGTCGTGAAGCAAAAGCGACTGGTGGCGGAGCTCATGCGACGTCGGAGTTTTGAGCAACGCTTGATGGCTTACGGTGAAGCAAGTCTAGCGCTGAAAGAATGTATCACCGTAGGTGAGTTGGCAGAGCAGCAGGTTATGCTGCTACAAAAGAGACTACACAGCAGCGCTACAGCTTGGCGACAAAAAATCTACTCCAGCGCTTTTCCCTCAACCAGCTTGGAGCTTGTGGATACCCGGATGAGCGGCAGCGGTGAGTTGCAACTGCTAGTGGGGGCTAACAGGCTCGCCGCACCAGCACAGCACGTGTCAAACGCTTCAGCTCTACGCGCAAGCCTATTGGGCTTCTACCTTGCTTACTGGCAGTACATGCTCAGCGAGCGAGGAGGGTTATATTTGCTTCTGCTTGATGACCCCCAGGAGCTGCTTGATGGAGATAATCGCGATAGGCTTGCTGAAGCTATATATGAAATCTGCAAAGCAAGTGCGCAATTGATCATCACGACTCATGACACGCGTTTCGCTCTAGCGGTAGCCAGACATCTACAAGGCAAGCCAGTCTCTTTTAACCATCAGTATGTACATCCTGCTACAGCCACTCGTGGCACCATCTTCCTGACACCCAGCGTAACTAGAGTTCAGGCGGCATTTGAACAGTTCAAGGCTCTCCCCGACGACGCCAGAGCGGCCCAAGATTATCTCGCAGAATGTCGTATATTTCTGGAGGGTCGTATGGGAGATCTGTTCGATGACCGCGCGTTTCCTGCTGCCGCAACAGTTAGTTTCGCGCCCACGCTGAGTGATCATCTGAGTCGACTGCGCGGCTTGATCAAGAATCCTCCAAATGAGTTGTTCAAGAGCCCGATCATCAGAGGTTTCGTCAACGATCATGCTCTAAACGACGGATCTCCAACACTAGCGCTGCTCAACAAATCCCATCACAGGGATAAGGAAAGAATTCGCCCACTGGACGTATCCGGAATCAAGGAGCATCTCGAGCGTCTACGCAAGGGAGTAGAACGTGCGCATGAAGAGTTCCGAACCTTCAACCGCCGGGAACCATTAGCTATCCCTTCGACGAATTTAGCCGCTTTATGCCCCGCTGAAGTTCCGGAATTTCAAGTTTTTATCCAAGCCTCCCTGAAGGCATTCGTAAGAGGTACCTCCTTCGGCGACTCTCAGGAACTGGAATTTGAAGAAATTACCTCCGACTGGTTCCAGTCCAAAGCTTTTTTCTATATTAGATCGAACACATTAGGTTTTGCAGGTCCACAGGGCAGCGTAGCGATCGTCGAGATAGAGGCTTCTGTCCCAGCAGATCGACAAATTGTCATTGCCCGTACAGGGAAAGATGTGTTTGCTCGTAGATTGCTGAAGCCTCAGCATTCGGAGCTTGTTGCACTCGCCGCTGAATCCCCTGATCCAAGAAGAAGTCCTCCCACACAACTTCTGCATGAAAATCAAGTGATGCTGCATTCAATCGTGGGGATGTTTTTCGGCAGCCTTGAATTCGTGCCTAGTTCCAAAAATGAGGCTGTGCAGATACCAGAAATTTCGCAGATTAAAAAAGTCCAGTCGGCTTACCGTATTAAAGAAGATAGCGCCATTCCCCTTGCGCTCCCTGGCCAAATCGCACTGGGCGGTGCAGCCATTGCTTTACATGAGTTCGATGCACATCTCGACGAATATGTAGCACTTCACCTCGACGATGGCAGTAGTCTATTCAAGCGGGTTGGAGTCAAACTACCAGCTCCACTGCAGCATCTTCGACAATTTGAGTCTATTGGTGGACTGGGCGTGTCGGATGTTCTTGCCATCGACTGCGAGCACAATGGGCTGAGAAGAGTGATCCATGCTGTCTCCATCATAGGCGTCCTATATCGATAAACTTAAGCGAATTGCACACGATGGTGTCCTGATTGGCCTGCCAATTGCTACGCATAGACACTCTTCCGCGAAGCAACGCGCTACATAGCGCAGCATTTTAGTGGTCCGTTTCATCGTAACTCGGTGAGCTGAACTTAGGTCGTAGGTGGATCGAACGTCCGCTATTGGCCGATAGCTGCCGTTTTCCCCTCAAAACGTCGGCGGCGTGAACCACCTCATCTTCCTTCCCAGGGTTCCCATACTTATGCGGTTCCTGGCTGGAGAAATTAAAGCTGTCCCCCCTAGCTCAGTTGAAAATACCGTTCCCCCACCCACAGTTCAAAGCCCCCAGCAACACATAGCCGGCGTCTTCCGGCATCATGGCTGTGACTTGTAGTGTTTCGATGGGCTGGTTACCCTCCCGAATGCGGCGGCCGGAGCGTGGTGAACGTGCCCGTTAGGCTAAATGGACGAGTTCCTCTGTTTGAAGTTTTCAAATACGAAGATCGTTTTTCAGCATGGAGAGAATGAAGTACTGAGCAGGTTGGAAGCGGTCATTCTGTCTTTTATCAACGTATGGGCGATTCAGCATTAGTTTTAATCATAATGAAGATACAAAGGACGTTTCCAGTGGAAAAATCATCCATTAAGAGCTTTTTGGCTCTTGCTTCTGTCTTTTTAGCTGCATTCGCAAGTGCGAGTGAAAGTGATCTAAAAGTATCCGCCGAAAGCGAGATGCTGTACTTCAAAGCGCTGCCTTACCTAGAAAAAATCGATGAAATACAAAACGATATGTTCACTTTTCGAAAGCAGTTAGCGGTCAGTGAAAAGGTTCCCGACCAAAAAAAAGAACAATATAGAGACGAAATGCTTCGGCTTGTAAATGAAGGAGTACCTTTGCTCAAGCGTTCTGCTGAGGAAGGCAACCCAGCAGCGCAGTACCGTCTAGCGCTAATGTTGTCGACATTTGAATCTCGCGATCAAGTCGCTGAAAAGGTCTGCACTCTCCTAAAATCCAGTTTCAGTAACGGATTTACTCCAGCGGGTTTGCAGATGCTTTTCTATTGCTTCGATGAGGTTAAAACACCTGGGTATCGGTCACTTGTCGACGCGTTGCCTAATGATGAAACCCTGTATAGCAGGTACTACCCCCAGCCAACGATGATGCCGAGTTGCGATAGAAATAGTCGCTCTGAGAGCAATCCAATCGTGTTGCTCGACGAAAAAAGCTTTCGCGCCAACCTTTATATGAGTATGGCGACTCAAATGTTGACGCAAAACCTTAAGCAAGAGCGGGTGCGGTTTATCAATAAAGCCGCCGAGCATGGATGCACCAGGGCAATAGAAAGGCTAAAGCTCAGCAGCGCCACTAATGGAGCTCACCCGTAACTGGGAGCACATGATTAATCGCGTGTGGGATGAAATGGGCGAGCAACCCGCGCTGCTGACCGAGGCCCAGTTCAGCGAGTGGCTATGGCAGCAGTCCTACTTCCCTCCCCGTGACAGCTAGTTTTCAGTAAACGAAAGAGCGGTGCATTGCGCTTCCGCTCAGTCGCCCCCTCAAAACGTCGGCGGCGTAATCACCCACAACACCACCGCATCCTCCTCCCCAGGGTTCCCATACTTATGCGGCTCCTGGCTGGAGAACCTGAAGCTGTCCCCCTCGCTCAGCTGGAAATAGCGCTCGCCCACCCACAGCTCGAAGCTCCCCGACAGCACATACCCGGCTTCCTCGCCCTCATGGCTGTAGCTCTCCTTGCTGTAGGTGCCCGGGGGAAAGCGTGAGTGCAAGAATTCCAGTTGCTGGGTCGGTTGCGGGGTCAGCAGTTGGTCGACGATGCCGTTTTCGTAGTTCACCTGCAGCCGCTGTTTCTTGCGCACCACGTAGCCCTGGTCTTCGGGGGCCGTCTGGGTTTCGCTGGCGAAGAACCACTGGATGGTCACGCCCAGGCTGCGGGCGATGTTGAACAGGGCGGGGATGGAGGGGTAGGCGAGGTTGCGTTCCAGCTGGCTGATGTAGCCGGCGGTGAGTTCGCTCTGCTGGGCCAGTTCGCTCAGGGTCAGGCCGCGGCGTTTGCGCAGGCCGCGGATGCGCGTGCCAAGGAACTGCGGGCCGCCGGGGGCCTGGTGGTCGCCGCCGGGCTCGGGCAGGTGGCTCGCGGGCGGCGTCTTGCTGCTTTGGGTCATGGCGGGCTCCAGGCTTGGAAGGCGGGCGCGTCCGAGCACCCGTCCTGCAAAAGCCCTGGAGTATAAAGCAGCCTCAAAGCGCCCAGGCGACTTTCAAGCCTTCATGGATGGCTTCTTCGACGGTGCGCGGGGCCAGGCAGTCGCCGATGCGCTGGAAGGCCACCAGGCCCTTGAGTTGCTCACCCAGGTCGTCCACCGGCTGGTGGCCCTGGCACAGCACCAGGCTGTCGACGTTTTCCAGCAGCATCGGCTCGCCGCTGGCGGTGTGCTGCAGGTACACGGTGTTGTCGTCGCAGCCGTAGAGGCGGGCGTAGGGGATGATCGGCAGCCCCAGCTTGTGTAGTTCCCCGGCCAGTTGGTCGCGCACGTACAGCGGCAGGCTTTCGCCGCAGTGAGTGCCGTTGACCGCCAGTTGCACCTGGTGCCCGGCGCGCAGCAGGCGCTCGGCGATGCCCGGGCCGATCCAGTCGCAGCGCCAGTCGGCCACCACCACCGAGCGCCCGAGCTGGACCTCGTCGCGCAGCACTTGCCAGGCGTCCACCACTTGCAGCTCGCCGGCGCGCTCGAAATGGGGCCAGTAGGGGCGGGCGCCGGTGGCGATGATCACGTGGTCGGGCTGTTCGCGCTCCACCAGGGCGCGATCGACCCGGGTGTTGCGCACCACCTCGACCCCGGCCAGTTGCATTTCCCGTTGCAGGTTGGTGCTGGCGCCGCCGAATTCGCTGCGCCGGGGCAGCAGTTGCGCCAGCAGCACCTGGCCACCGAGCTGGGAGCCGGCTTCGTAGAGGGTCACCTGGTGGCCGCGCTGGGCGGCGACGGCGGCGGCCTTCATGCCCGCCGTGCCACCGCCCACCACTAGGATGCGCTTGCGCTGTTGGGCCGGCCGAGCTTGGGCGTACAGCAGTTCGCGGCCGGTTTCCGGGTGCTGGATGCAGGAAATCGGCAGGCCCTTGTGGAAGTGGCCGATGCACGCCTGGTTGCAGGCGATGCAGGCACGCACGTCGTCGACCCGGCCGCTGTCGCTCTTGTTGGGCATTTGCGGATCGCAGATCAGCGCCCGGGTCATGCCGCACACGTCGGCCTGGCCTTTGGCGAGGATGGCCTCGGCTTCCTGGGGCTGGTTGATGCGTCCGGTGACGAACAACGGGATCTGCAGCGCGGCCTTGAAGGTCCCAGCTTCACGGGCCAGGTAAGCCGCTTCAACCGCCATGGGCGGGACGATGTGCACGGCGCCGCCGAGGGAGGCCGAGGTGCCGGCGACGATGTGCAGGTAGTCCAGCTGGTCTTGCAGGTGTTGGGCGGCGGCCAGGGACTCGTCCTCGGTCAGGCCCTCGGGGTCGCGTTCGTCGGCGCTGATGCGCAGGCCGATGATGAAGTCGTCGGCGGTGCTGACGCGCATGGCCGCCAGCACCTCGCGGATAAAGCGCAGGCGCTGCTCCAGCTCGCCGTTGTAGCCGTCGCTGCGGCGGTTGACCCGCGGGTTGAGGAATTGCGCTGGCAGGTAGCCGTGGCTGGCCACCAGCTCCACGCCATCCAGGCCGGCCTGGTGCAGGCGCCGGGCAGCGTCGGCGTAACCCTGGATGATCGCGTCGATCATCTCCTGGTCCAGGGCCCGGGGCATGACCCGGAAGCGCTCGTTGGGCACGCCCGAGGGGGCATAGGCCACCGCCAGCAGGCCGTCGGCAGACTCCATGATCTCGCGCCCCGGATGAAACACCTGGGACAGCACCAGCGTGCCGTGGGCATGGCAGGTCTCGGCCAGGCGCCGGTAGCCGTCGATGCAGGCATCGTCGGTGGCCATCAGCACATGGCTGGTGTAGCGCGCACTGTCGTGGACCCCGGCCACCTGCAACACGATCAGCCCAACCCCGCCTTCGGCCCGGGCCCGGTGGTAGGCGATCAACTGCTCGTTGACCAGGTTGTCGGTGGGCATCGAGGTGTCGTGGCCGCTGGACATGATGCGGTTCTTCAGGCGCTTGCCACGGATCTGCAACGGCGCGAAGAGGTGCGGGAAGGCGGTGGTCATGGCGCGGGCTCCAGGCTGGCCAAGGGCAGGGCGATGCCTTGGCGTTGTTATTGTTTTCCTATAAAAATTTACCGGTAGTAAAAAATCAACTTGTTTTTTTACTGATCCTTGCAGTAGCTTCGATTGGCGCCCCAGCCTGCGGGGCGCCCCTCACAACAATAAAAAAGGGCCGTGCCGGAGCTGTCCGGCAGGGCACCGTCACGAGGAATCACCGATGAAAGCGCTCACCCGCAAGCATGGTTGTTCGTTCCTGGCCCTGAGCCTCGCCCTGACATTGGGCCTGGACAGTGCCCGGGCAGCCCCCGACATGGTCGTGGTGGGGTACGGCGGAGCCGGCCAGAAAGCCCAGGATGTGGCGTTGTTCCAACCCTTTGCCAAGGCCGATGGCAGCAAGCTGATCCAGAGCGAGTACAACGGCGAGATGGCGCGGATCAAGGTCATGGTCGACACCGGCAACGTCGATTGGGACGTGGTGCAGATCGAAGGTCCGGACCTGATGCGCGGCTGCGACGAAGGCATGTACGAACCCCTGGACTGGAAGGCCCTGGGCCACGCCGACGAGCTGATCGCCGATGCCGCCCAGCCCTGTGGCTCGGCTGTGCTGGTGTGGAGCGTGGCCATCGCCTACGACCGCAACAAGCTGGCCAGGGCCCCGGCCTCCTGGGCCGATTTCTGGGACGTCAAGCAGTTCCCCGGCAAGCGCGGCCTGCGCAAGCGCGCGGTGTACAACCTGGAGTTCGCGCTGCTGGCCGATGGGGTCAAGGTCGAGGACGTGTACAAGGTCCTGGCCACGCCCGAGGGGGTGGATCGGGCCTTCGCCAAGCTCAGCCAGCTCAAGCCGTACATCCAGTGGTGGGAGGCCGGGGCGCAGCCGGCGCAGTGGCTCAGCGCCGGCGATGTGGTGATGACCTCGACCTACAGCGGTCGCATCGCCGCGGCCGCCCAGGACGGCGCGCCCCTGGCCGTGGTCTGGCCCGGCAGCCTGTATGGCATGGATTACTGGGCGATCATCAAGGGCTCCAGGCACGTGGCCCAGGCCAAGCGCTTCATCGCCTACGCCAACCGCCCCGAGGCCCAGGTCGACTATGTGCGCGCCATTCCCTACGGCCCCACCAACACCCTGGCTGCGGCCCGGCTCGATCCGGCGCTGGCCCAGTGGGTGCCGACCTCGGAACAGAACCTCAAGGGCGCCCTGGCGATGAACGTGGAGTTCTGGGTCGATCATGGCGAGGAGCTGGAAGAGCGCTTCAACGCCTGGGCCAGCAAGTAACCCCAACGGGCTGGACGTCGGCGGACGTGCGGCCCTATCGTTTGCCAGCCCAACAGCCTGGAGGACTCCAATAATGAATAAGATCGTGCCCAGCCCCCACGCCCTGACCGAGCGCAGCGCCACCGAGCAGCGCCTGCGCGAAGAGCTGGCGGCTTGCTACCGCCTGATCGCGCACTTTCGCATGACCGATTTGATCTTCACCCATATCTCGGTGCGCCTGCCCGGGCCCGAGCATCACTTCCTGATCAACCCCTACGGGCTGATGTTCGAGGAAATCACCGCCTCCAACCTGGTGAAGATCGACCTCGATGGCCAGGCCGTGGAGCCTTCGCCGTATCCGGTGAACCCGGCGGGGTTCGTGATCCACAGCGCCATCCATGGCGCTCGCGACGATGCCCAGTGTGTGCTGCACACCCACACCAAGGCCGGTTGTGCGGTGGCGGCGCTCAAGTGCGGCTTGCTGCCGGTGAACCAGATCTCCATGGAGTTCTATGGCCGGGTGGCCTACCACGACTACGAAGGCGTGGCCCTGGACCTGGCCGAGCAACAGCGGCTGGTGGCTGACCTGGGCGACAAGAGCGTGCTGATGCTGCGCAACCACGGCCTGCTCACCGTGGGCGAAACCGTCAGCCAGGCATTCTTGCGCATGTATTACCTGGAGAAGGCCTGCGAGATCCAGCTGGCGGCCCAGGCGGCGGGGGAGATCGTGCTGCCACCGGACGCGGTCTGCGCCCACACCGAGCGCCAGTTCAACGACCCGGGCCGGCCGTTGCAGGAGGGCGAACTGAGCGACCCGGACGCCATGCAACTGGCCTGGGCCGCGCTGCTGCGCCTGCTCGAGCGCATCGCCCCCGACTACCGCGACTGACGCCACTACCCCAGCGCCCGTAACACCAAGCACCGCAGCGCGGCAGGCAAACCGTGGATAACGATTGGCGGCTCGTGCCGAGCCGTACGCAGCCTGCGGCAGCGGCTACACGAAGCCTGTAGCCGCTGTCGAGCGCAGCGTGGCTGCGCCAAGGCCCGCAGGGCCTTCAGCGAACGCTCGGCCAACATCACCCGGCGCCGCTGCGAATCTGGCCAGTTCACAAAGGCTTGTTGTACAGTCGTTCAACTGTCATTTCCCGTCATTGCCAAGGAGTCATGCCCCATGAACCAGGAAGCGCGCTTTTCCCGCCTGGAACCCGGGTTGCGCAAGGCCGAGCTGATCGAGGCGACCCTGACCTGCCTCAAGCTCCACGGTTTCCAGGGCGCGTCGATCCGCAAGATCAGCGCCGAGGCCGGGGTCTCGGTGGGGCTGATCAGCCATCACTATTCCGGCAAGGACGAGTTGGTGGCCGAGGCCTATCGCTCGATCACCGGGCGGGTCATGAACCTGCTGCGCGAAGCCATGGACCAGGCCGCGCCGGCGCCCCGGGAGCGTTTGTCGGCGTTCTTCCGGGCCTCGTTCTGCGCCGAACTGCTGGACCCGCAACTGCTGGACGCCTGGTTGGCGTTCTGGGGCGCGGTGAAGACCGCCGAAGCGATCAACCAGGCCCACGACCATTCCTACGCCGAATACCGCAACGAACTGGCCGGACTCCTGGCCAGCCTGGCCGGGGACCAGGCCTGGGCCGACTTCGACGCGGACCTGGCGGCCATCAGCCTCAGCGCCTTGCTCGACGGCCTGTGGCTGGAGTCCGGGCTCAACCCCGGGACCTTCAGCCCGCAGCAAGGCGTGCAGATCTGCGAAGCCTGGGTCGAGGGCGTGCTGGCCAGCCAGGGGCGGGGCTTTCGCCAGCCGACATAGGGCTGTTGATCGGTTGTTCAGTAATGGCTAGGCTGCTGCGCACAAGGCGACACCTCTAATAAAAATAATCAGGAACACAGGCGATGACTCCTCGGGTATTGATCGTCGACGACGATCCGTTGATTCGCGAACTGCTCCAGGCCTATCTGTCCCAGGAAGGCTACGACGTGCATTGCGCCGCCACGGCGGAACAGGCCGAGAGCTTCCTCGACCAGCACACGGTCGATCTGTTGATGCTCGATATCCGCCTGCCCGGCAAGGACGGCCTGACCCTGACCCGCGAGCTGCGAGTGCGCTCGGAGGTGGGGATCATCCTGATCACCGGGCGCAACGACGACATCGACCGCATCGTCGGCCTGGAATGCGGCGCCGACGACTACGTGATCAAGCCCCTCAACCCCCGCGAGCTGGTGTCCCGGGCCAAGAACCTGGTCCGCCGCGTGCGCCATGCCCGCCAGCCGCCAGCGCCGGCCAGCCATCCCAGCCCGGTCAAGCAGTTCGCCGACTGGGCCCTGGACACCGACCGCCGCCGGCTGATCGACGCCCGGGGTGGCGAAACCCTGCTGACCCACGGCGAATACCAACTGCTCAGCGTGTTCCTGCGCAACAGTGGCCACACCCTCAGCCGCGACCAGTTGATGGACCAGATCCGCAACCGCGAGTGGGTGCCCAGCGACCGCTCCATCGACGTACTGGTGGGGCGCTTGCGGCGCAAGCTGCATGACGACCCGGCCGAGCCGGAGCTGATCATCACCATCCACGGTGCCGGCTATCTGTTCACTGCCAGCGTGGCCGCCTGAGGTGCTGCGCCGCGCCTGGGCCCTGGGGCTGATGCTGCTGGCCGGCGCGGCGCTGGCCGAGCCCAGGCCGACCCTGAAATATTGCGACTACCCGGTGTACCCGCCGATCTCCTGGAGCGACGGCAGCCAGGTGCGCGGCCTGGCCCCGAGCCTGGTGCGCCAGGTGCTGGGGGACTTGGGCTACCAGGTGCAAGTGGTGGTGCTGGGCAACTGGAAGCGCTGCCTGCTGGATGCCGCCGCCGGCCGCGTGGACGTGGTGCTGGCCTACCGCACCGGCCAGCGCCAGCAGGGGCTGCGGTTCTCCCGGGTGCCGGTGCTGCGCGAGGAGGTGGCGCTGTTCGTCAACCGCCGCCACTTGCCGCGCTTCCAGCAGTTGCAAGACCTCACCGCCTATCGCGGCGGCCTGCTGTTCGGCGAGAGCTACGGCCAGGATTTCGACCGTGAGGTGGTGCAGCACGGCAACATCGAGTGGGTGTCCAGCAGCGTGCAGAACTTCGGCAAGCTGATCCGCCAGCGCATCGATTTCATCCCCCACGAGCGGCGTACCGGGCAGTTGTTCATCGAACGCCTGCCGGGCGCCCAGGACATCGTCGCCTTGCCCCAGGCGATCAGCGTCGACTACCTGCGCCTGGCGGTGTCGCGCCAGTCGCCCTTGGCGGCGCGCATGGACGAGATCGACGCGCAGTTGCAGCGCCAGGTCGACAGCGGCGCGGTACAGCGCTGGCTGGACCAGAGCCAGGCCGACTACCGCGCCATGCTCAAGGCCCAAGCCGGTGCGGCGCCATGATCGGCCCACGGCCCGGCGGCCTGCTGCGGCGCCTGTTGCTGTTCATCCTGCTGTTCAGCCTGTGCTTCACCGTGCTGGCCAGCGCCGTGCAGCTGTACTTCGAATACCGCCGCGAAATGCGCGACATCGACAGCCGCATGGAGCTGATCCGCGCCGGTTACCTGGGCAGCCTGGAGCGCAACCTGTGGGACCTCAACCAGGAACAGCTGACAGTGCAGTTGCAGGGCCTGGTGGACTTTTCCGATGTGGCCCGGGTGCACCTGCTCAGCAGTGATTTCGACCTGCAACAGGGCAGTGCCGAGCTGATCGGGCCTTTGCGAGTGGAGCGCTTCGCCCTGAGCTACCAGCCGCCGTCCGGGCCCCGTCGCGAGCTGGGGGAGTTGCAGGTCAGCACTGACCTGGGGGCGGTGTACCGGCGCCTGTACACCACCGGGCTGGCCAGCCTGCTGTGGATGAGCGTGTTTCTCTGCGGCTTGGCGGTGGCGCTGTCCGGGCTGTTCTATCGCCTGGTCACCCGGCACCTGCAGGTCATGGCCGAGTTCGCCCGCCGCGTGGCCGGCGGCGACTTACAGCAGCCGCTGCACCTGGACAAGCGCCAGCACCCGGGCGGCGACGAGATCGACACCGTGGCCGGGGCCCTGGACGACATGCGCCGGGCGATTCTCGATGACATCCAGCGCCGCGAGCAGGACCGCCAGGCCCTGCAGGACAAGCGCGACGAATTGCAGAAAATGGTCCAGCGCCGCACCGCCAGCCTGATGCACGCCAAGGACGAGGCTGAGGCGGCCAACCTGGCCAAGTCGCGCTTTTTGGCCACCATGAGCCACGAACTGCGCACGCCGTTGAACGGCATCCTCGGCATGGCCGAACTCTTGCGCGGCGCGCCGCTTGCGCACCAGGACCGCCAGCGTTTGCAGGCCCTGCACAAGGCCGGCGAGGGCTTGCTGACGATCCTCGACGAGGTGTTGTCCTTCGCCCGCCTGGAGGAGGGGCAAAGCCGCCCGGAGGCCCGGGATTTTTCCCTGCGCCAGTTGCTGGAGGAGGTCAGCACACTGCTCGAACCCCGGGCCCGGGAGCACGGCACGCAGTTGCAGGTGCACGTCGACCCGCGCTTGGCCCCGGGGCAGTACGGCGCCGAGCAGTACCTGCGCCAGGTGCTGAGCAACCTGCTGGCCAACGCCATCCGCTTTACCGAAGGCGGCTGGGTGCGGGTCGAGGTCCAGGTGCTGGAGGACGGACCACAACGGCAACGGCTGCGCTGCTCGGTAGCCGATAATGGCATCGGTATCGCGGCCTCGATGCGCGACAAGATCTTCGAGCGCTTCGTCCAGGCCAGCGATGCGGTGAGCCGGCGCTATGGCGGCACCGGCCTGGGCCTGGCGATCTGCAAGCACCTGGTGCAGCAACTGGATGGGCGCATCGGCGTGGACAGCGAGCTGGGGCAGGGCAGTCGTTTCTGGTTCGAACTGGCCCTGGGGGGCGGTCTGGGGCTACCGGCGCCACCGCCGGTCGCGGCACCGGTGCCGGGGCTGAAGATCCTGGTGGTGGAGGATGTGGCGCTCAATCGCGAGGTGGCCCAGGGCTTGTTGGAGCGCGACGGCCACCAGGTGTGGCTGGTGGAGGACGGCGAGGCGGCGCTGGAGCTGTGCCAGCGCCAGGGCTTCGATTTGTTGCTGCTGGACGTGCAACTGCCGGGTATCAGTGGCATCGAGCTGTGCCGCGAGCTGCGCCGGCGCCCGGGACCCAATCGCCAGGCGCGGATCTTCGCCCTGACCGCCAGCGTCCAGCCGGCCCTGGTGCGCAGTTACCTGGAGGCGGGGATGCAGGGCATCCTCGGCAAGCCCTTGCAGATGGACAGCCTGCGCCAGGTTCTGGCCACCGCGGAGCAGGCCAGCGAGGAATTGGCGGCGCCAGCCCGGAGCGCCGAGGGCGTGCTCGACCAGGAACTGCTGGACACCCACCGCAGCCTGCTGGGGGAGCAGAAGTTGCAGGGGCTGTTCAAGGTCCTGGCGAGCACCCTGGACCAGCAACGGCCGTTGCTCGATGACGCCCTGGCGGCGGCCGACAGTACCCAGGTGCATCACCTGGCTCACCGCCTGGCCGGCAGTGCCGATTCCCTGGGCTTTTGCGAACTGGCCCGGGTGCTGCGGGCGCTGGAGGATGCGGCGGGGCAGTCCGGCGTCGCGGCAATGGCCGCCCAGGTACCACACCTGCAGCAGGCCTGGCAGCGGGCGCGCAGGGCCCTGGAACAACTGCTGGCGGCCTGAAGTACAAAAACCTTACGACTTTTTACATCTTCGATCTTTTGCTTCAACGCGAACTTACATGGCTTTCCAATAATCGGTCGAGCCGCGCCCGCCGCGGCCTTCGAAGCTTATTGGAGATAATAATAATGAACCGCCTGCAAGCTGCTGCCCCATCCCGTCGTACCCCTTCCCAGCGCGCCCTGCGCCTCACCGACTGCTGAGGTGCGCCGTGACGACCACTACTGAACGCAAAGGCATCCAACTGACCCGGGCCTTGAAGAGCCGGCACATCTTCATGTTGTCCCTGGGAGGAGTGATCGGCACCGGGCTGTTCATGGGCTCCGGGGTCACCATCAACCAGGGCGGTCCCTGGGGGGCGATCCTGTCCTACCTGGTGGCGGGCTTCCTGATGTACCTGGTGATGGTCTGCCTGGGTGAGCTGTCGGTGCAGATGCCGGTGTCCGGCTCGTTCCAGGCCCACGCCACGAAGTACATCGGCCCGGCCACCGGCTTCATGATCGGCTGGGTCTACTGGATGAGCTGGGCCACCACCGTGGGCCTGGAGTTCACCGCGGCGGGCATGCTCATGCAGCGTTGGTTCCCCGGGGTGCCGATCTGGTACTGGTCGGCCTTCTTCGTCGCCTTGCTGTTCGGCATCAATGCCCTGGCCACCCGCGCTTTCGGCGAGGCCGAGTACTGGTTCGCCGGGATCAAGGTGCTGGCGATCCTCAGCTTCATCGTGGTCGGGGTGCTGGTGATCTTCGGCGTCATCGACCTGCCCGGTGGCGCCCCGGCGCCGATGTTCGACAACCTCACCGGCGATTCGCTGTTTCCCAACGGCCTGCCGGCGGTGTTCGCGGTGATGATGACCGTGGTCTATGCCTTCCAGGGCTGCGAGATCATGGGCGTGGCAGCGGGGGAGACCGACCAGCCGGAAAAGAGCATTCCACGGGCGGTGCGCAACGTGGTGTTCCGGGTGCTGATCTTCTACGTGCTGGCGGTGATGGTGCTGGCGGCGATCATTCCCTGGCAGCAGGCCGGATTGGTGGAAAGCCCGTTCGTCCAGGTGTTCGACATGGTGGGCATTCCCTATGCCGCGGACCTGATGAACTTCGTGATCCTCACGGCGATTCTCTCGGTGGGCAACTCCGGGCTGTACGCCTCGACCCGCATCCTCTGGGCCATGTCCAAGAGCGGCATGGCGCCCAAGGCGCTGTCGCCCCTGAGCAAGCAGGGCGTGCCGCTGCGGGCCCTGGCGATCACCCTGTGCTTCGCCCTGATCTCGCTGATGACCAGCTTCATCGCCGCCGACACCCTGTTCATGGTGCTGATGGCGGTGAGCGGCATGGCCGGCACCGTGACCTGGATCGTCATCGCCCTGGCCCAGTACCGCTTCCGTCGCCAGTTCCTGCGTGAGGGCGGGCAGTTGGAGCAGCTCAAGTACCGTGCGCCGTGGTTCCCCCTGGTACCGCTGCTGTGCATCGTCCTGTGCAGTTCGCTGTTCGTGTTCCTGGCCCTGGATGAAACCCAGCGCCCATCCTTGTACTGGGGCTTCGGTTTCATCGCCCTGTGCTACGGCGCCTACTACCTGGTGAACCGCAAGCGCCAGGCCCAGCCATTGGCCGCCGCCACCTGACAGCCGAAGGCCCTGCGGGCCTTGGCGCAGCCTCGCTCCGCTCGACAGCGGCTACAGGGTTTTGTAGCCGCTGCCGCAGGCTGCGTACGGGGGCGCAGCGGCCGCAAGGTCTGCATCTTTACCGGGTTGTAGTGGCTTGTTCGAAGTTGTAACAGCCGCTCGGCCACAAATCGTTCGAATCACTATTTATTCAATAAAAACAACAGGATGGATAGGTAATCCGGCCCTGGTCGGCGTACCCCTCGAGCAATTGCCGTCTTGTTGAACAGTCGTTTAGCATGGTTCGCAACTCACCTCCCTCATGCCAAATACAATCATTCGAGGACGCCCATGAGCACTTCATCGTCGCTGCTTTGCCAGATCGAGGCGGGTATCGCCTGGATCACCCTCAACCGCCCGGACCAGCGCAATGCCCTGGACATTCCCGGCCTGCGCCAATTGCACGGCTTGCTCGAGCGCTGCCAGGACGACCCGGCGGTGCGGGTGGTGGTGCTGGGCGGCAGCGGCCGCAGTTTTTGCGCCGGCGCCGACCTGGCCGAATGGGCCGAAGCCGAAGCCCGGGGCGCCCTGGAAAGCTACGGCTGGACCGAAACCGCCCACGCCCTGATGAGCTGCCTGCACAGCCTGGACAAACCCACCATCGCCGCCATCAACGGTACGGCCGTGGGCGCCGGCATGGACCTGGCGCTGTGCTGCGACCTGCGGGTTGCGGGGCAGTCGGCGCGGTTCAAGGCCGGCTACACCGGCATGGCCTATTCGCCGGATGCCGGTGCCAGCTGGCACCTGCCAAGGTTGATCGGCAGCGAGCAGGCCAAGCGCCTGCTGTTCCTCGATGAGCTCTGGAGCGCCGAACGTGCCCTGGCCGCCGGGCTGGTGGGCGAGGTCTGCGCCGACGAGCAACTGCACGCCACCGTCAGCGAACTGGCCGGCCGCCTGGCCAACGGCCCGACTTTCGCCTTCGCCCAGACCAAGCGCCTGCTGCGCGAAAGCGCCGAGCGCGACCTGCCCGGGCAACTGGCCGCCGAACTGGCCGCCGGCTTGCTGTGCGGGCGCAGTGCCGACGGCGCTGAGGCCCTGCGCGCGGCCACGGAAAAACGCCCGCCACGCTTTATCGGTCGCTGAGCCACGACCCAATCCACTTATTTCGCACCGTCAACCCGCCACAGGTAGCGCCATGAACTTCCAACTCAGCCAAGAACAAGAAATGTTGGTCGATGCAGTCCGCAGTTTTGTCAGCAAGGAGTTGCTGCCCCACGAAGAAGCGGTGGACCGCGCCGACGAGGTCCCGGCCGAACTGGCCGCAGAGATTCGCAACAAGGCCATCGCTGCTGGTTTCTATGCCTTCAACATGCCCGAGGAGGTCGGTGGCGGTGGCCTCGACTACCTGTCCCAGGCGCTGATCGAGCGCGAGCTGGCCAAGTGTTCCTGGGCCCTGCATGTGTTCGTCGCCCGACCGTCGAAGATCCTCATGGCCTGCACCGGCTCGCAGATAGGCGACTACCTGCTGCCTTGCGTGCAGGGCAAGAAGATCGACTGCTTCGCCCTCACCGAACCCGGCGCCGGCTCCGATGCCAATGCGATCAAGACCCGCGCCGTGCGCGAGGGCGGCGACTTCGTGATCAATGGCGCCAAGCACTTCATCAGCCACGCCGGGCATGCTGATTTCGCCATCGTCTTCGCCGTCACCGGCACCTACGAGCACAACGGCCGCCAGCGCAATGCCGTGACCGCGTTCCTGGTGGACCGCGACACCCCGGGCCTGACCATTCGCCGTGGCCCCAAGTGCGTGAGCAACCGTGGCTACCACACCTTCGAGATGTTCTTCGACGACTGCCGGGTGCCGGCCCACCAGGTATTGGGGGAGGTGGGCAAGGGCTGGGAGGTGGCCAACGCCTGGCTCACCGCCGGGCGGGTAATGGTCGCGGCCAACTGCGTGGGCCAGGCGCAGCGGGCGCTGGATGCCTCCCTGCAATGGGCGGCGGACCGCAAGCAGTTCGGCCAGGCCATCGGCAGCTACCAGGGGGTGTCGTTCAAGCTGGCGGACATGGCCACGCAGATCCGCGCCGCCGAGCTCTTGACCCTGCACACCGCCTGGAAGATGGACCAGGGCAGCATGACCGACGGCGAGGCCGGCATGGCCAAGCTGTTCGCCAGCGAAGTGCTGGGCAAGGTGGCCGATGAGGCGGTGCAGATCTACGGCGGCATGGGCCTGATGGACGAAGGCCCGGTGGAGCGCATCTGGCGCAACGCACGGATCGAGCGGATCTGGGAGGGCACCTCGGAGATCCAGCGGCACATCATTTCCCGTGAACTGCTGCGGCCGTTGCTGCGCTGAACCGCCTGGAGAATCTGCGTCATGTCCCAGACCCTACGTGACAACCTCAAGCGCCTGCTGGCGCCCCGGCACCTGGCCTTCGTCGGCGGCCGCAGCATGGCCCGGGCCCTCAAGCGCTGCGCCGAGGGCGGTTTTGCCGGCGACCTGTGGCTGGTCAACCCGCAGCACGCGCAGATCGACGGCGTGCCCTGCGTGGCCAGCATCGACCAACTGCCTTGCGGCCCGGATGCGGTGTTCGTCGCCACCCACCGCGAGCTGACCCTGGACTGCGTCGCCCAGTTGGCGGCCAAGGGCGCGGGCGGGACGATCTGCTACGCCTCGGGGTTTGCCGAGACCGGCGCCGAGGGCCAGGCCCTGCAACAGCGATTGCTGCAGGCCGCCGGCGACATGGCCCTGCTGGGGCCCAACTGCTACGGCCTGCTGGATTACCTGCACGGCGCCGCCCTGTGGCCGGTGGCCCACGGCGGCCAGCAGGTCGAGCGGGGTGTGGCGGTGCTGACCCAGAGCGGCAACTTCGCCTACAACCTGTCCATGAGCGACCGTTCGTTGCCGGTGGCCTACATGGCCTCGGTGGGCAACCAGGCGCAACTGGGCATCGCCGAACTGATGGACGTGCTGCTGGACGAACCCCGAGTCACCGCCATCGGCCTGCACCTGGAAGGCCTGAAGAACGTGCCGAGGTTTGCCCGGGCCGCGTACAAGGCCCTGGAAAAGGGCATTCCAATCATCGCCCTGAAGACCGGGGTGTCGCAGATCGGCGCCGAGTTGGCCCTGAGCCACACCAGCTCGCTCTCCGGCTCCGATGCGCTGTACGACGCCTTGTTCCAGCGCCTGGGGGTGATCCGCGTCAGCGGCCCGGTGAGTTTTGTCGAGACCTTGAAGGCCGCGTCCTGCGGCCAGTTGCCCGCGGGCCCGCAGTTGATGGCCCTGGCCTGTTCCGGGGGCGATGCCGGGTTGATCGCCGACTACGCCGAGCGCAACGGCCTGGAGTTGCCCAAGCTGGCGAGCGAGCAATGCCAGGCGCTGGCCCAGGTGTTGCCGGGGTACGCCAACCTGGTCAATCCGCTGGATTTCACCACCGCGATCTGGGGCGATGCCCAGGCCTTGCAGCAGATGCTCGATACCGTGCTGGGCAGCGCAGCCGACAGCGCCATGCTGGTGCTGGATTACCCGGCCGAGTTCACCGGCGAGCGCAAGGAATGCGACCTGCTGCTGGAGCTGTTCTGCGCCGCGTTGCAACGCCATGGCAAGCGCGGTTTCGTCACCTCGGCCTTCCCCGAATTGCTGCCGGCGGCGGCCCGGGAGCGCCTGCATGCCCTGGGCATCCCGGCCTTGCAGGGGGTCGAGGACGGCCTGGCGGCCTGGGGCCGGATCGCCGCCTACCAGGGCCGGCGCCAGGCCTTGCTGGAACTGGGCGAGGCGGCCCTGGTGCCGCTGTGTCCCGAGGCCCTGGAGGGGACGGGCCAACTGCTGGATGAATGGCAATCCAAACAGGCCCTGCGCGAATTTGGCCTGCGCATTCCCGAGGGCCTGCTGAGCACTCCCGAGCAGGCGCTGAGCGCTGCGGCGGCGGTGGGTTATCCGCTGGTGCTCAAGGCGGTCAGCGTCGAGCTGCCGCACAAGACCGAAGCCGGCGCGGTGGCTCTGAACCTCAAGGACCCCGAGGCGCTAGGCGCGGCGCTGCGGCAGATGCGCGCGCGGATCGCCGAGCATGCCCCGGGGGTGGTCTTCGACCAGGTGCTGCTGGAGCCCATGGCCGCGCCGCCCCTGGCCGAGCTGATCGTCGGCATCAAGCGCGAGGAGCATTTCGGCCTGGCCCTGGTGATCGGCGCCGGCGGGGTGCTGGTGGAGCTGCTCAAGGACAGTCGCAGCCTGTTGCTGCCGACTCATCCGGCGGCAATCCGCCAGGCTGTGCTGCAACTGCGCAGCGCTGCCTTGCTGCAAGGCTTTCGCGGACGCCCGGCGGCCGACCTGGACGCGCTGGTAGCGGCCATCGGTGCGGTGGCCGACTACGCCTGCGAACACGCGGCGACCCTGCTGGAACTGGATGTGAACCCATTGTTGGTCGGTGCCCGCGGCACCGTCGCGGTCGATGCGTTGATTCGCCTTGGCCGGGTATGAGGAGAGAGACATGCACGAACAGACCTTGACCGGTGGCCAGGCCCTGGTGCGGCTGCTGGCCGGCTATGGCGTCGACACGGTATTCGGCATTCCCGGGGTGCACACCCTGGAGTTGTATCGCGGCCTGCCCGGCAGCGGCATCCGCCATGTGCTGACGCGCCACGAACAGGGCGCCGGGTTCATGGCCGACGGTTATGCCCGGGTCAGCGGCAAGCCCGGGGTGTGCTTCGTCATCAGCGGCCCGGGGGTGACCAACGTCGCCACGCCCATTGGCCAGGCCTATGCCGATTCGATCCCGCTGCTGGTGATTTCCAGCGTCAACCACAGCGCCAGCCTAGGCAAGGGCTGGGGCTCGCTGCACGAAACCCAGGACCAGCGCGCCATCACCGCGCCGATCACCGCGTTTTCGGCCCTGGCCCTGAGCCCCGAGGACCTGCCCGAGCTGCTGGCCCGGGCCTTCGCCGTGTTCGACAGCGAGCGCCCGCGGCCGGTGCATCTCTCGGTGCCGTTGGATGTGCTGGCGGCCCCGGTGGCCCGGGACTGGACTGGCGAAGTGCGGAGGCGCCCGGCCCGTGGTCCCGCCGCAGCGGCGGATGTGCACCAGGCGGCGGACCTGTTGCGCCTGGCCAAGCGGCCGATGATCATCGCCGGCGGAGGGGCTTTGCACGCCGGCGCGGCCTTGCAGGAACTGGCGACCCGGCTGGGCGCGGTGTGCTTCAGCAGCGTGGCCGGCAAGGGCCTGCTGGCGGACCGGGCGCCGCTCAATGCCGGTGCGACCCTGTGCGTGGAGCCCGGCTGGCAGTTGATCAGCCAGGCCGATGTGGTGCTGGCGGTGGGCACCGAGATGGCCGACACCGACTACTGGCGCGAGCGCCTGCCGCTCAACGGCCAGCTCGTGCGGCTGGACCTCGACCCACGCAAGTTCAATGACTTCTACCCCTGCGCCGTGGCCTTGCACGGCGATGCCCGGCAGACCCTGGAGGCCTTGCTCGAGGACCTGGAGCAGCCGCCGGCGGACTCCAGCTGGGCGGTGGCGGCGGTGGCCCGGTTACGCCGCACCGTGGACGAAGGGCAGGGCCCGTTGCAGCGCATTCACCAGCAGATTCTCCAGCGAGTGGCGGCCGAGCTGCCCGAACGCGGCTTCATCAGCAGCGACATGACCCAGCTGGCCTACAGCGGCAACTACCTGTACCCCAGCCAGGGGCCGCGCAGCTGGTTGCACCCCACCGGCTACGGCACCCTGGGCTACGGCCTGCCGGCGGCCATCGGCGCCAAGCTCGGCGCGCCCGGTCGCCCGGGCCTGGTGCTGGTGGGCGACGGTGGTTTTCTCTACACCGTGCAGGAGCTGGCCACGGCGGTGGAGGAACTGGACAGCCCGCTGGTGGTGCTGTTGTGGAACAACGACGCCCTGGGCCAGATCCGCGATGACATGCAGGCCCTGGACATCGAGCCCATCGGGGTCTTGCCGCGTAACCCGGACTTCATCGCCCTGGCCCGGGCCTTCGGTTGCCCGGTGAGCCAGCCGGCCAGCCTCGACGAGCTGCAACAGGCGCTGCGCCGTGGGTTCGCCCAGCCCGGGGTGACGCTGATCGAGCTCAAGCACGCCTGCGCCCAGGCCTGATCTACATTTTTTTGCCAGGAGTTTCGCCATGCGTTTTTCCAAGCTGACCCAACGTATCGCCGGCGATGGCGCCGCCGCCTGGGACATCCACTACCGGGCCCTGGCCAAGCGCGAGCGGGGCGAGCCGGTGTGGCTGCTGTCGGTGGGCGACCCGGATTTCGACACCCCGCAGCCCATCGTCCAGGCGGCCATCGACAGCCTGCGCGACGGCCATACCCATTACGCCGACGTGCGCGGCAAGCGTGCCCTGCGCGAGGCCATTGCCCGCCGTCACCAGTCGCGCAGCGGGCAGGTGGTGCAGGCCGATGAGGTGGTGGTGCTGGCCGGTGCCCAGTGCGCGCTGTACAGCGTCGCCCAATGCCTGCTGGACCCGGGGGACGAGGTGATCGTCGCCGAGCCGATGTACGTCACCTACGAGGCGGTGTTCGGCGCCTGCAATGCCCAGGTGGTGCCGTTGCCGGTACGCGCCGAGGAGCGCTTCCAGGTGCGTCCAGAGGACGTGGCCGCGCGCATCACCGGCAAGACCCGGGCACTGGTGCTCAACAGCCCGCACAACCCCACGGGGGCGAGCATTCCCCGGGCCACCTGGGAGGCGTTGGCGGCGCTGTGCATCGAGCATGACCTGTGGCTGATCTGCGACGAGGTCTACAGCGAACTGCTGTACGAGGGCGAGCACGTCAGCCCAGCCAGCCTGCCGGGCATGGCCGAGCGCACCGCGACCCTCAACAGCTTGTCCAAGTCCCATGCCATGACCGGCTGGCGCCTGGGCTGGGTGGTGGCCCCGGCGCCCCTGGCCGCGCACCTGGAGAACCTGGCGCTGTGCATGCTCTATGGCTCGCCGGAGTTCATCCAGGACGCCGCCATCGTCGCCCTGGAGCAACCCTTGCCGCAGTTGGCGGCGATGACCGAGGCCTACCGCCAGCGGCGCGACCTGGTCTGCGATTGCCTGGCCGACTGCCCGGGTGCCCGGCCGCTGAAGCCCGATGGTGGCATGTTCGTGATGGTCGACATCCGCGCCACGGGCCTGAGTGCCCAGGCCTTCAGCGAACGGCTGCTGGACGAGCAGGGGGTGTCGGTATTGGCCGGTGAAGCCTTCGGTCCCAGCGCCGCCGGGCATATCCGCCTGGGCCTGGTGCTGGAGCCCGAGGCCCTGCGCGAAGCCTGCCGACGCATCGCCCGCTGCGCCAGCGATTGCCTCGCCTAGGCGGAGGATCGTCGGAAGGCCCTGTGGGCCTTGGCGCAGCATCGCAGGCTCAGCAGCGGCTACCGGTTTCGTGTAGCCGCTGCCGCAGGGTTTGGGAATGTTGGAAGGTGTTGGGGGGTTAAGCGCGGTCGGTTTCCAGGGGCGGGTCGAAGGCCACGAACAGCTGGTCGGCGGTGATGTTGGCCAGGTCCTGGCGCATGTTGCGCTCCAGCAGGCTGAACAGCCGGGTGAAGACGTCGAACACCTTGCAGTGCTCTTCCATGCCAGAGAAGGGGTTGTCGATCTTCTCGGCGATCAGCGAGCTTTCCTGCACCGCGTCGTAGACGTCCTGCAGGGTGATCTGCGCCGCTGGGCGGGCCAGGGTCAGGCCGCCCTTGGGGCCACGGCAGGAGGCGAGGATATCGGCCTTGACCATCTGCGACACCAGGTTGCGCACCCGCGCCGGGTGGATCTTGACCCATTTGGCGATGGTCTCGGTGCGCAGCTTCTGCGGCGCGTTGGCGGCCACGAAGGACAGGATGTAGGAAGCGGTGATCAGGCGGGTCGACTGGCTCATGGGTGTCTGCAAGTCCCTGGGAAGGCGCCAGTATGCCAGCGCCGGCCGTTCAACGACGCGGTGAAAGCGATTGTGTGGAAAATAAAGTATTTGTTACGGTAACAATTATAAATAAACCCCGAGGAACCGCCATGAATGTGCTGATCGTCCATGCTCACCCCGAGCCGCAATCCTTCACCGCTGCGCTGCGCGACCAGGCTCGCAGCACCTTGGAGGCCCAGGGGCACCAGGTGCAGGTCAGCGACCTGTACGCCATGGACTGGAACCCGGTGGCCAGCGCCGCCGACTTTGCCCGGCGCGACAACCCCGAGTACCTGGTCTATGCCCTGGAGCAGCGGGTAGGGGTGAAGAACGGCGGGATCGCCGCCGACATCCAGGGCGAGCTGGACAAATTGCTGTGGGCCGATCTGCTGATCCTCAATTTCCCGGTGTACTGGTTCTCGGTGCCGGCCATGCTCAAGGGCTGGATCGACCGGGTGCTGGTGTCCGGGGTGTGCTACGGCGGCAAGCGTTTCTACGACCAGGGCGGCCTGGTGGGCAAGAAGGCCCTGCTGAGCCTGACCCTGGGCGGGCGCGAGCACATGTTCGGCCAGGGGGCGATCCACGGTCCGCTGGAGGACATGTTGCGCCCGCTCTTGCGCGGCACCCTGGCCTATGTCGGTTGCCAGGTGCTGGAGCCGTTCGTGGCCTGGCACGTGCCCTATATCAGCCAGGACGCGCGCGAGGGGTTCCTGGCCCAGTACCGCCAACGCCTGGAGCGCATCGATGAGGAGCAACCGCTGGTGTTCCCGCGCCTGGAACAGTTCGACGACGCCCTGTACCCGTTACCGGCGTGATGGGCTTCGTGTAGCCGCCGCAGGCTGCGCATGGGCGCCTAGCGGCCACGGGGTTGGCGATTGCTGGAAGGCCCTGGGGGCCTTGGCGCAGCTTCGCAGGCTCAGCAGCGGCTACAGGAGGTGTAGCCGCTGCCGTGGGGGGATCGGCTCAGAAGCGCAGGGTGACACCGGTGGTCAGCCAGCGGTCGCGCTGGTCCGTCAGGTGCTGGCCCAGGATCAGGTCCAGGTCCAGGGCGTGGCCGATGTGCAGGCGCGGGCCGGCTTGCCAGGCTTGTTCGCCGCCGCGCTGGCCGTAGCGTTCGGCGATCAGGGTCAGGCTGGGCAGCAGCTCGTATTCCACCCCCGTGCCCCAGGTCCAGCGATGGTGCTGCTGGCCGTCGTCATAGGCGTGGCTCCAGCCGGTACTGAGGTTCAGGTGCAGCGCGTCGCTGGGGCTGAAGGTCAGCGGCAGGCTGAGGTCGCCGCCGTCGAAGCTGTGGCTGCGGTTCAGTGCCCAGTGGGCGGAACCGGCGAGCGCCAGTTGCAGGCCCAGGTCGTCGCGGTCCAGCAAGGCCAGCTTGACCTGGGGGCTGAGCTGGGTTTCGCCGTGCTCATCGGTTTCCTGGCGTTGCAGTGCGGCGCCCAATTGCACCCCAGGCAGTTGGCTGAAGGTGCAGGCCGGCACCAGCACGCTGTTGTGGTTCGAGCCTTGGCGGCGATCGGCCTGGTACCAGAGGTCGACATTGCATTCGCCGGGGGCGTTGATCCCGCCGTTGTCCACCACGTAGGCGCCACCGGCGGCCTGGGCCTTGGAGCACAGGGCCAGGGTCGCGGTGGCGCCGGCGGTGATGGCCAGGAACAGCAGGTTGCGCTTGAGCATGCGGCTTTTGGCGACGGGCAGCGGTTGGCCCCAGGCGCGGGAGCGGGAGGAGCGATGCGGACGATGCTGGGTCATGGCGAATCTCACGGCTGTGGGCGCCGGGTTGGCGGCGCCCGGGGTTGGAGTCATGAAGTGGCGGGTGATCACTCACCCAGACCCAGGGTCTGGATGCCCTGGGTCCGGGCTTGGGCCAGCAGTTCCTCGGTGTCGTCGCCACCGGGCAGGGCGAGGACGATGTCGGGGCGGCTGTCGGCCAGCATGAAGCGGTTGCGCAGGCGCTCGGCGTGCTTGCCGTGCAACTGCCAGTTGGGCGGGTAGCGGACGAGGTCGGCGCCGATCTCCCGGGCCCAGTCCTCGATCTGCGCTCCGAGGAACTGGCTGCCGCCATGGATCACCACCCGTACCGGGTGCAGGCGCTGGAAGGCCTCCAGCACTTGGCGGCAGCGACGGCTGTCGGTGTAGTGGCGACCGGCGCAGATCAGGACGCGCATCGGCTGTCCTCCCGGGTGTCGTGCGACTGGCCGGGCAGGGGCTCGGCCAGTGGCTCGCCGAGATAGCCGTGCTCGATGTCACGCTCGCCGGCCCGTTCCAGCACTGGGTAGGCCAGGGCGGCGATGTGGTGGTGGACCCGCCGGTAGTCGCGCAGCAGGCGCTGGAAAATGTCCCCGGACTCGGCCCAGGCGCTGCGGTCTTCGCGCAGTTGGCGAAAGTGCTCGCGGCCGGCGGCGGCTTCCAGGCGGCGCACGTTCTCCTTGCGTGCCACCAGTTGATGGGCGGTGGCCAGGTCTTCGCGCAGGAACACCGTGACCGCCAGGCTAAGGCTGGCCAGCAGTTCCTGGTGCAGCGGCACCAGGGTCCCCAGCTCGAAGGCGGAGAACGGCTCGCTGCGGCGCAGGCGCCGTACCGCCAGCTGCGCCAGGCTGCTGCTGAGGATGTCGCCGGCGTGCTCCAGGTTGATCACCAGCAGCAGGATTTCCTGGGAGCGGTCGGCGTCCTGGTCGCTGATGCCTTCCTTGCCGATGTCCGCCAGATACGCGCGGATCGCCGCGCTGAGCAGGTCCAGGGACTGGTCGATCTGGCGGATCTGCTCGGCGTTGGCCACCTGTGAGGTGCGCAGCAGTTGCAGGACCCGGTCGAGCATGCCCGAGAGCATGTCGGCCATGCGCAGGGCCTCGCGGGCGGCATTGGCCAGGCCGATATTGGCCACTTCCAGCCCGGCCTCGTCCAGGTACAGCGGCATGCCCGGGTCGGTCACTGGCGGCGGGGCCGGCAGCAAGCGGGTCAGCAGCTTGCCCATGGGCTCGGTGAAGCCGATGAACAGCAGCCCCAGCACCAGGCTGAAGACGCTGTGCAGGTAGACCACCAGCAGCGCCCCGGGCAGCTGGCGCACGCCTTCGAGCTGGGCCAGTGCGCCGATCCACGGCAAGACCAGCGCCACCCCGGCCAGGCGCACCAGCAGGTTACCCAGGGGCAGGCGCCGGGCGACGTTGCCGCTGGCGCCCAGCAGCGAGGGCAGGCTGCCGCCGAGATTGACCCCCAGCACCAGGGCCATGCTGGTGGCCGGCGACAGCAGCCCGGTGCCGGCCAGCGAGGCGACCAGCAGCACCACCGCCACGCTGGAGTGGCACATCCAGGTCAGCACGACCGCCACCAGCAGCGCCAGCAGCAGGTCGCCGTCCAGGCTTTGCATCACCAGGCGCAACATCGGGGTGTGTTCCACCGCACCCAGGGTGGCGCCGAGCGTGCCCAGGGCCAGGAGCATCAGGCCCAGGCCGATCAGCGCGGCACCGATGCTTTCAAAGCGCGAGTCATCGCGCAGGCGCAGGCACAAGAAACCCGCCAGCAACGCCACCGGGGCGGCCAGCGAGAGGTCCAGGCTCAGCAGCTGGACCACCAGGGTCGAGCCGATGTTGGCCCCCAGCATCACCGCCAGCGCCGGGGCCAGGCCCAGGGTGCCGGCGGCGGTGAAGGAGCTGGCCATCAGGCTCACTGCGGTACTGCTTTGCAGCACCCCGGTGATGCCGACGCCGCACAGCAGCGCCAGCCACCGGTTATTCAGGTGTTGCCCGAGCCAGTGGCGCAGCGGGCTGCCGAAGCCGCGCAGCAGTGAGTTGCAGATCATCTGCGAGCCCCACAGCAAGAGGGCGATGGCGCCGGCCAGGTTGATCAGAAGGGTGGTTCCCGACATGAGGGTTCTCCCGGGACGGGTGCGGGTTCAGGCGATCGCCAGGCGCAGCGAGGCGCGGTTGAGGGCGGCGCTCAAATCCAGCACGAAACGCATTTCCACGGCGCTCAACAGGCCCCGCACATAGAGACGGCAACCCAGGCGGGCGAGCAGCCGGGCACAGGCGCACAAGGCGCAGACCAGCAAGGCCTTGAGGCCGCGTTGCAACGAAGAAAAAGGCTTGAGGTACATGGCGACGCTCCTTTGGGGCGAGCGCTGTCGGCGTCGGCACGGCGCGGGCCGCGCCGACGATGGCAGCAGTGGTCTGGATGATCGCAAGCGACCGCCACCGGGCGGTCGCGCCACGTTTCAGGCCCTTAGAACCACTGCTTGAAGCGGCGGATGTACAGGGTCTTCATGGTCTGGGCGACCACGCAGTAGCTGAGCAGGGTGCCCACCAGCCAAGGGAAGTACTCCCACGGCAGCGGCACCAGGCCGACCATGCTGCCCAGGGGCGAGAAGGGCACGTAGATCCCCAGCGCCATCACCAGTCCAGTAGCCAGCATCACCGGCAAGGCCGCGGTGCTCTGGATGAACGGGATCTTGCGGGTGCGCAGCATGTGCACCACCAGGGTCTGGGACAGCAGCCCCTCGATGAACCAGCCGGACTGGAACAGCGCCGCCATCTCCACGCTGTTGGCGGCGAACACGTACCACATCAGGGCGAAGGTGGTGATGTCGAAGATCGACGAGGTCGGCCCGATCCAGATCATGAAGCGCCCGATGTTGTTGGCGTCCCACTTGCGCGGCTTGGCCAGGTACTCCTTGTCCATCTTGTCCCAGGGCAGGGCCAGCTGGGAGAAGTCGTACATCAGGTTCTGCAGCAGCAGGTGGATCGCCAGCATCGGCAGGAACGGGATGAAGGCACTGGCTACCAGTACCGAGAACACGTTGCCGAAGTTGGAGCTGGCAGTCATGTTCAGGTACTTCATGATGTTGCCGAAGGTCTCGCGGCCCTTGATCACCCCTTCCTCGAGCACCATCAGGCTCTTTTCCAGGAGGATGATGTCCGCCGATTCCTTGGCGATGTCGGTGCCGCTGTCCACCGAGATGCCGACGTCGGCATCTCGGTGGACAGCGGCACCGACATCGCCAAGGAATCGGCGGACATC